>Ga0082212_10005653_pt1 | contig 16984 bp, 17 predicted proteins | sample TergutNt197P3_FD_71548 | JGI IMG/M metagenome (GOLD analysis project Ga0082212, IMG submission 71548) | Neocapritermes taracua P3 segment gut microbial communities from Petit-Saut dam, French Guiana - Nt197 P3 | ecosystem: Host-associated > Arthropoda: Insects > Digestive system > Gut ... | reverse complement strand
GAATGTTCTAAATTAAAACAGGCGAAAACTAATAGAGAAAATCAGATTAAGAAAAAAGGCTCTTTATTGGATAATAATCCTAAATTATCTGAAGAATGGCATCCAAATAAAAACGGTGAATTGAAACCTTCGATGTTTTTACTTAACTCACATGAAAAAGTATGGTGGCTATGTAAAGAATGTGGAAATGAGTGGGAAGCACAGATAAAACAAAGAAATAGGGGGAGCGGTTGCCGTGAATGTGCTAAAATAAAACAGGCGAACACTTACCGAAAAAATCTAATTGACGAAATAGGTTCTTTAATGAACAATAATCCTAAACTGGCTGAGGAATGGCATCCTACCAAAAATAGTATAGAACCTAATGCGGTCACGGAATATTCAGATATAGATGCTTTTTGGTTATGTAAAGAATGTGGACATGAGTGGGAAGCGAGAATAAGTAGTAGAAGTCGCGGTAATGGTTGTCCTGAATGTGGAAAATTAAAACAAGGAAATACTTTTAGAGAAAATCGAGTTAACGAAAGAGGTTCATTAATTGATAATAACCCTAAACTGGCGAAAGAATGGCATCCTACTTTAAACGGGAATTTAACTCCTAATGACGTAACTGTGAATTATAATGGTGTTGTTTGGTGGTTATGTGAAAAAGGACATATTTGGAAATCATCTGTAAACAATAGACAAAGTGGTAGGGGTTGTAAAAAATGTTCTGGAAGAGAGGCGACCCCCGAAAATAATTTAAAAATTAAGAATCCTAAACTGGCAAAACAATGGCATCCCACTAAAAATGGCAATTTAACTCCTGAGCAATTCACAACCGGTTCTAAAAGAAAAGTTTGGTGGTTATGTGATAAAAATAAAAATCACGAGTGGCGAGCCGCAATCTACAGTAGAAATAACGGATATGGTTGCCCGATATGCAATAAAGAAAATCGAACATCATTTCCGGAACAAGTTATTTACTTTTATATGAAAAGCGTTTTTGCCGATTCAAAAAATTCGTATAAATATGACAAAGATAGCAATAGAGAGATAGATGTATTTATACCAAGTTTACAAGTGGGAATTGAATACGATGGTTATTATTGGCATAAAAGCGATAACAAGCAAATAATAGACCAAGAAAAAGATAAAGAACTGCAAGATAAGGGAATATGTCTTTTACGAGTCAAAGAAACTAAAGAAAAAACAGTAACCTGTTACCGTGAAGAAAATATTATTTTTTGTAATCAGACACCTTCTGATTCTCAACTTAATGAAATCGTAAATCTTTGCTTTGAGTATATTAATGATATAAAATTAATATCTTATTTCGTTGATGTTAATGTAAAAAGAGACCACATTAAAATTATCGAGTACATCAATAAAGCCAAGAAGAAAAATTTTGCTACAGAATATCCCGAATTACTAAATGAATGGCATCCCAAAAACTTAATAAAACCTAATATGGTAGCACCAAAATCAAATAAATCAGTTTGGTGGTTGTGTAAAAATAATAAGGAGCATGAGTGGCAAGCACCTATAAACAATAGAGTTGCTGGCAATGGTTGCCCTAAGTGTGCAGAATTAACAAGGATAAATTCATATGTAAAAACTTTAATTAAAATAAGAGGGTCTTTATTGGATAACAACCCTAAGCTCGCCGAGGAATGGCATCCTATAAAAAACGATAAAACGCCTAACGATGTAACAGTAAATTCTAATAAAAAAGTCTGGTGGTTATGTGATAAATGCGGAAACGAGTGGGAAGCGAAAATAAGTAGTAGAAATCGCGGGAATAGTTGTCCTAATTGTCACAAAAACAAGGCAAATAATTCAAATAAAAAACGGAGAATTGATAATGAATAATTTTTCGTGGCGTCGCAATGAACTTAAAGAAATCATTACAGATTTTACTATGGCAAAAACCAATGAAGAAAGAAACCTTGCAATAGAGAAGTATGATGATTCAAAACACACAAATGCCGTGAATCGTAGTTTTCCTAATCCGCTATATAAGTATATTAGATTTGATGAAAACAATTATTGGGAAAAATATTTTGAGGGAGAATTGTTTCTTCAACAACCTGAATATTGGAACGATTTATCCGATTCATTATGCACATATACAGAAGCAAGCGAATACTCCGAACATGACGAATTAATAAGAACTGCATTTCGCAGAAATCAATATGCGACTTGTTTTTCTGAAACATATACAAATATGCCTATGTGGTATCATTATTCTGATAAATATACCGGAATGGTTATTGCATATGATTTTACAGATTTAAGGATTCCTCAAAATCTTTTCCCAATTGTATACGACGATTATATTAAGATTAATGTTGATACACTAAAATTGTATATTAACGATAATTATATAAAATGCCCTCCTTTCCCTATGCTCGTAAAGAGCAAACAATGGGAATATGAGCAAGAGTGGAGATTGTTAGGTGGGCGTGAAATTCGAAATGGCATTGAAGGACCAGTTTCTCTTTTATGGGAATATGAGCAAGAGTGGAGATTGTTAGGTGGGCGTGAAATTCGAAATGGCATTGAAGGACCAGTTTCTCTTTTAAATGAATCAAAATCTGCTATTAAAGCGGTTTACTTTGGAATTAATACTAATATAAGCGATATTCAACTTGTCTTGAGTTTAATTGATAAAAACTTCACTACTCTTTCTATTCCTAAATTGTATAAAATGTCAATGAACAATACTAAGAACGAACTTGAAGCACATGAACTAAATAAAGATATATTTTCTACTGTATAAAAATCCCGCTGATAAAATCAGCGGGAGTGAAAATATGACATAATTTTATTTTTTCAATTAAGTACAATCACTAATAACAGGAGGTTATCACCAATGATAACGAACGAAGAAATCTTAAAAATCAAAGATGCTATCATATCAGCCGTTGATGTCGAAAAGCTGTATCTTTTCGGATCGTATGCTTATGGAACACCGAACGAGGACAGCGACTACGATTTTTACATGGTGATTCCCAACGGCGGTATGCGTCCGATTGATGCTATGACTGAAGCTCAAATGTCTTTGCGTGGCATTAGAGGAAAAGCTGTCGATATATTGGCGGGAAGACCCGAAACATTTGAGCGGCGCTCCAAATCGTTTTGGACAATAGAAGCCAAGGTTGCGGAAAAGGGGGTATTGCTTTATGAACGTTGATTATGACATTGCACAATGGATTAAACTTGCTGAAACAGATTTAGGGGTTGCACGGCACTTATTTGAAGCATATCGACCTATGCCAATAGAAACTATTTGTTACCACTCTCAACAATCGGCTGAAAAAATGGTCAAAGGTTTTTTATTCTCAAACGGTGTAGAAGCCCCGAGAATCCACGATATAAAAGAATTATGCGAGATGTGCATAGAAATTGAAGCGGGGTTTGACAGTTTAACCAAAGAAGCAATCACTCTTTCTCAATATGGTGTTCTCCCGCGTTACCCGAACGAGCTTGAATTAGACGAACATGATGCAGAAACAGCTATTAAGTTCGCCGATAAAATCATGGAGTTTGTCAATGGTCTATTATCTCAACCAACAGAAGATAAAATCACGACTGAAAAGGAAAATCCCGCCGATGAACAGCGGGATTGAAGAAACTTCATATTTTACGGTTTCGTATAAGGCAGTAAAACCGTTTCCACCATAACGGTATGCTCTGTATAGAAATCCCTCGTAAACGCCCAACTTTTGTGTTCCGACACGTCCTCCCATTCGTAAGGGCGAGGGTGCAGTTGCTCATACTGGCGGTCAAGCAGATTTTTATAATCTTTCGCGTCTTTATTAACCGATTGTGCAACTGCGTAGAGCGTTTGGTTTTTCTCTAATCTCCGAAATAGCTTCGGGTGATGGTTCTCCATAAAATCGAGCCACTTCATGCCGTAATAACCAACATTTTCATAAGACAGTTCTGTGATTGATAATTGTTGATAAATCATAAGACATACTCCTTAAAATTATATTTTTATTGAATGATATTTGAGTTTACCTGTCTATAATTTTTGAAGATATGCCATAGTTTAATTTTATTTTCAGTGGGGCTTGCGGGGGCTTAAATGGGGCTTATCGTTACTTGAAATTGATAAATGTTGAAGTAAGTTAGCGGAAATGTAGTGCCAAATATCCGCTCTATAACTGGAATTGGTGAGTTTAACTTGAAATCGACAAAAGCGTAATAGGTCATTCAAATCCTGTCACTCAGAGTTCCTATATTAGTCCGTGAATCCGCTTGTAGAGTGGGTTTGCAGATTTTACTTTTTAGCAAATTTGCCGTTTTGTTGTTTGTGTGGTGAAAATATAGCCGCTTAATCCAAATTCCTACAACTTCTCGAAATCTGTTCTATCACCGACTTTCACTTAACTCTAACATTTAAAGTCAGACATAATTTATGCCAAGTTTTCGTAACTTTGTTGACCACGAGTTGACCGCAAGTTAAATTAAACTAAATTCAAAGACAGCCGATATATCGTAAACTCTCCCTGTGAAAACAGGGAGAGTTTTAATATCAATCATAAAATTCAGTCGCAATAACTACCTATGTGTCGCAAACATCATTAATCTAATTTAGGCTTCCGTTATTCAATGACACTTCTGCTCCAATAAAACTTGACAATTTTTCCTCAAAATCAGCTTGAGATTCGCCTGCAAATAAAGAATACCGCTTTCAATGTAACGTATTTTTCATTTACAATTTGTTTTACATTTCCTCTTTATTACCTTCTTTTTTTCAAAACAATTGTGACAATGCCTATTACAATAATAGTTAAAAATACTACAGAAAAAACTACAATTTTAGATTTTATGTCTGTATCTCCGTCATTATTAACATCATTACTGTTTTCTGTATCAACATCAAATGTAGTCTTATCATCATATTCTTTTTCCTTGTTGTCCTCATTTTCATCTATGATATTAATTTCGGGGCAAAAATACTCAATCTGTAAAAATTTTTTTAGAGAGTGCATATCTTCTCCATTAATAATATTGTCTGATAAATCTAAAGTTATCAAATTAATCAATGATTGTAATGGAAGAATATCACTGATAGCGTTACTTGATAATTTTAAATCTGTAAGGTTAATTAAGGATTTTAATGCTGTAATGTCTGTTATTTGATTATTACTCAGATTTAGACCCCATAAATCCCTCATTTTGACTAAAGGCGTGATGTCATCTATTTGATTACTTTTTAATTCTAATCTCCTCAGTTTTGTCATTTCTGACAGAGGTTTAAGGTCATTAATTTGGTTATTGTTTAAATCCAAATGTTCTAAATTTATGATTGAAATTAAAGGTGAAATATCTATGATATTATTATTATTTAAATTTAATTGTTTCAAATTTGACATATCGACTAAAGGCGTAATGTCAATTATTTGATTGTTATACAAATGCAATTCCTCCAACTTGGTCATATTTGATAAAGGGGTAATATCGTTGATGTTATTATTACCTAACCACAGCAATTCCAAATTTGTTATTTTCGATAAAGGCGAAATATCATTAATTCTGTTGTCGTATAACGCCAACCACTCTAAATTAATCATATCCGCTAAAGGAGAAATATCATTGATTCTGTTTTCCATCAACCCCAAATGATTTAGATTTGTCAACTCTCGTAATGGGGTGATGTCGCTGATTCCATTGCTGTATAAATCCAAGCTTTCCAAACCGACTAATCCCGCTAAGGGGGTAAGGTCGCTTATTTCACCCGAGCCTAATGATAACCTTATTAGGCTTGTCATTCCGGATAAAGGTGAAATATCATCGGTTTCAAGGTTGTATATATCTAAAACCTCTAAATTTGTCGATTTTGCTAAAGGAGTAAGGTCGTTGATTGGATTGTCATACAACTTCAACTCTTTCAAATCTGTCAATTCAGCTAAAGGGGTTAGGTCGCTAATTTCGGTATACTCTAACCAAATATGAGTAACATTTTTTGGAATTTTACCGCTTGCTACCATTTCGGCGAACTGTTCATCGGTCATGCCTCCTCCTACCTCGCTGAATGATATTATATCCTTTGCCTCTTCCGGAGAAATCCTTTCACCGCAATGCGGAACTCCGTTGTTTTCTTGTAAATCAAGTGTAATATCTGTTGCTGAGACTGTTGAGATTATCGCAAATATAAATGTAAATGTAATAAACATTAAAAAGATTATATTTTTCATACTTTCCTCACCTCACCTAAAAAATTTCATATAATCATAGTGTTTTTTGAACGGGATTTTCAATGCACATTTGAAAATCCCGTTCATTATGGTTTATAACTATGGTCTAACAATATTCAAAGGATTTATCGGTTGATTTCCTTTCCAAATTTCAAAGCATAAATGAGGATTACCTCCGGTTGCACCAGTAGCACCTACAAGACCAATGATATTTGTGGAATTATTAAGAGTATTTCTCTTTACATAATCTCCTTCACTCACTTTTAATGATTTGTCTCTTATATGATTATAATAACTAAAGTAACCGCTACCATCGTGGTCGATTTTAACACTAATTCCAAAATCACCTCGCCACTTTGCTTCGACTACTTTTCCTGCACGAATAGCACGAATATTCTGCCCTGAAATAGGCACATCAATAATAACATTACCATTTCCGTCATAAACAAGATTGTTATTTCCGTCAAGCCTCATAACAGGTCCTATATCTAAGCCTATGTGAGGAGCAACTGTACGCCAAGGTCGAGGACAGTAGGGAAAGAAACCACAACCTATTTCCCAGCACCCAAAACCACAAGTAAGGGGGAAATTTCGGTTTTCAAGCGGCCATGTATATGATTCATCTTTAACTCCCCAGCGTTTGTCAAGTCGACTTGGCATTTTTATTAGCCATTGTAATATTTCTAAAAAATCATGAATTGTTGGTTCACTACCAACTGTAATATCTGTAATTCGCGCTGCGTGAAACGATGGCTGATTAATTATCGGCGTTTTGGGAAGAATGTTATTTGGAAATGTGTTAAAACTTTTAATAATACTGCCTTCAATTTTTACAAGATACAACAATATTTCAATTGCATCGTTGATTGTAATAAAACCATTGCCATCTACATCCCCACTTCCAACATCATATACTGCTAAATGAGATTCAAAATCGCTATCTTCATAGTCAGCCTCACAAAACCACATACCGTTTGAATAAAAACCGTGGTTACCCTCTATACAATCGTTACAGCAAGTACATTCGTCTAATATAGAACCACAGGTTTCACAAAGAACACAATAACATTCTTCGATACTACCGCAACCATAGCAAAAATCACATTCACAAATCAATTGCTCGCACTTGTAACAAGAAACGGCATTTTCATTTATAGTTTGAATATAATCATAATGCCGTAACTGTGGCACTGCTCTGTATGCTGACATTGACCCATATGGTATGGTAACTGTTTCTAATAAAATGATTCCTAATAAATCTTTTTTCTCTAAATTATCTAAGTCCGGCAAAGTTTCTGAGATAAGCTTTGTACTCAAAAAAACTTCATCGTTTAATTCCGGCGGAGTTTCAGAGATAAAATTGACCGTTTCAAGGTCATCACAATAAGCAAATGCTCTTACCCCTATACTTTTTACAGAGTCGGGAACAGTAACAGATGTAATTTCTGTACAAGCAAATGCCGCTCCGCTTATTCTTGTTACCGGAATCCCGTAAATTTCATTAGGAATTACTATATTTTTGTTGTAATTTGAATGAGATACCCCATCAATTGTTATAGTTTGATATGGGGAAACGCCCTCAATCCAATAATTCAAATCTTCATAAACACCATCGCTCTTGAACGGCTCAACAATCCCTGTCATAATATATTCCGCTAATGACAGGTTATAATTCTCATTAATAGTGACGTTTTCGGCACTAATCATGATTTCCTTTGCGATAATAACGCCGTTGATGTTGATATCTGTACTGCAAATCTGAACAGTGCCGTTGGGCGCGTAAATCACGCCGTTTATGTCAATGCTTCCAACGTAAATTCCGATATTACCGTTGGGGACATATAGATTGACTTCTTTGCCCTCAGCAGTATTCAAAGCGGATGACCCGCTAATCAATATGGAATTATCGGCAATAATCGTATCTTGCACCGTTATGGTGCTTCCGGTAATTTGGAATCCGCCGTTTTGTACATGAATTGAAGAATCGTTCGACACATCAGTACCGTGAATACCATGCCACCACTGATAAGATTGATAGTTATTACCGAGTGAATACATAATCTCCTGTGTAAAATGTGGATATTCAAGAGGTTCAATACTATACTCGTGTTGAAGAGCATTAAAAGCAGTATGTTCATGCTTATTAAGTTGCCCGACAAGCTCTGATTTACCGTCAACGATAACATTTTCACTAAATGCGTCAAGATTTCCGCCTGTGTAAATGTTTCCGTTAATATAGGTGTCTGAAGTGTTGAGTTGTAGTGCGTTTTCGCCCGTGGCATACAGTACATATTGCTTTCTTCCGTATGATGAATTTAACGAACCATTTGCTGAAGTATCAAATGGTGTTGCCATGATTATACTAAAAATCATAGACATTGTCAAGAACATAGAAATAATTCTATTACGTTTCTTCGACATTTTGAATCTTGTAGCTTTCATTTGCATTACCTGTTCCTTTCATCTTTGACATATTCTTACTTAGTTCAGCGTTCCGCCGATTAAATGAGCGGATTTTCTAATCCAATCTCTTATAATGAGAACACCTCCTGTTTTGCCCTCTCACCTATATATCCCTGTTTTTATCGTTTTGTCACAAAAAACTTTTCAAAAAACCGAAAGTTTGTGAAAAACGTCGAAAAACTTTTCAAAATTTTGTGCAAATATGACAAAACAAACCGTCCTGTATTTTACAAGACGGCTCATTATATAGTATGTCGCTACACTTCTGTAATTAACTGCAACAGTAAATCCTAATCTGCGAAATTACAGTATACGTAATGTAATCACAGGATGAACGTGTGCAGTAGGTCACATCATATGTTGTTTGTAAGCATCTCGGTGCAGTTGCATAATAACGATGAGATGTCCCGTAAGCAGTTCCGCGAGCGGTACTATGACCGAGCAAACAAGCGATTCATGTCGTTTTCTCTATCAACTTTTTCTATTAAGGCATCAATGTCGATATTTATTTTTTTCTCTAACTCTTGATAATGCTCGTATTTACTTAATCCGTCAATGCAAAAATCAATAACGGTAAGGTTAAAGCCTTCAAGTGAGGTTTCGTTATCTAATATATCGGCATAGTCTTCCTCAGTCATGAGTTCATGCTTGAGTTCGCCGTTTAAAAGCATATCTCGTAATTGAGATATGGAAAACTCATTATAATTTTCATTCACGGTATCACCCCCAAGCGTTTTTTCTCATGCCTGTAACTATATATCCCTAAAAAATCGTGTTTGTCACAAAGTTTTTATAAAATTTTTAAATTTTTGTTTAATTCGTAGCCATTTCATTCTGAGCGCACCCTCGTTTTTGTTCAAAATGACGGAAACTTCTTTAAACGAAAGATTTTCTTCGTGCTTTAATTCAAATAAATCGCGGTCAGTTTTAGCTAATGAGTGCTTAAAATAATCTAAATCCACATTATGATAAATATCGTCCTCGATAAATTGATTAGAAAAGTCTTCCTGATACTTCAAATAGTCAATCTCTGATAAACCGACAGAGTTCTTTATTATATTTACGTAATTCGCGTTAAACTTTCTTGCAACATTCTTAGCAATTGAGAATAGCCACCCCTCTTTATTAGGGTGGAGTCTAATATCTTCGGTTTTTGCCTTTCTTAACGCAATCACAAAGGTTTCTTGAAGACAATCCTCTGCATCGTTAAAGGAGTTTGAAAATATTTGCGATTTAATGTAAAACGTGAGCTTGCCTTTATTCTCAGAATAAAGTTTCTTTATCAATTCATTCCCGTCCAAATCGCTCACTTCCTGTCTTTATGTTATAAATTAATTTTATCACGCAAGGTTCATTTTATCAATTAATCCCCGAATCCGTAACCCTTTTATATTTGACATTGACAATTGCCGTATATTGTAGTAAAATAGGTAACGCTTGTTAGTAAGAATTTCGCAGCATTGATTCGCAGACGACAACGGGTTTATCGTTAATTCCCGCATACTGTGCTGCAAACCCGCCATCATCATCGGTAAAAAGCATAGCACCCTCATCGACTATGACCTTATCGCAGATACGATAACAGTCGTCATGATACTTCCGACTGATAAACCTCACCGAATCGGCGCGGACATGGACGTAATAGTATCTGTCCCGAATTTCATCAGTCCATAGTATAGGTTGGTTTTCATGCGGGGATATGATGTGTAACTGCGATTTGTTAAACCCCTGCATACCTATGATAATCTCGGCACAGAACAGTGAGAACCCCCATTCACACCCGCAAACAAAGTCGGTAACACCGCAACCGATAAACTCTGACAAACTCTTTGCGATTGATAGTTTCAAGTCTATATATACTAATAAACAAAGCGATTGACGGAATGTCTTCGCTTGGTGATAAGGATTTAGAAGCTGTGATTTGGTTTATTAATCGGCTTAACGGTAAGGATAATTGCGATGATAATGAGCATATGTAAAAATATCTATGCTATCATTCTCGCTTAAAACATTTGTGCAAAATGACGAACCGCAATCCACCAATTCCACAACAATCATAAACCAACTCTAAACCCTTACTAACACAAGCAAATACGCAATTTCACCAAACTCTCAAATTTTAGCGTTAATAACACATAAGCGTACCCTGTATGGTTTATTAACGCTAAAAAATCAAAAAACGCTTTGTGCAAGTCTACAAACTTGTGCAAAATAACGAAAGACTACTAAAGTTTAAAAAATCACGCCGATATACAGAATATGTGGGTGATGTAATCGCTTTGCCTACGCTGTTCTTTGACAAATACTGTCCCTGTTTCCAAGCCGGGCGGTCATATAGGAATCAACGGGCTGAAATGTCTGTTGTAAACATCGGGTACTGTAAACCTGTCGTGGTGAGTGCGATGAAGGTCTGTAACGGACACGAGCGCGTCCTCAGCAAGTGAGGTATAATCTATGACAGCGATAATGATACTCAGCCGAAAAACGGCTCCGGAAGGTCGAATACGACGCACCGGGGAGCCACAGCATATGGGGGACTGTATGTTGAGGGCGTTCGTGTGTGATGTTAATCCGTCGCAGCCCGATGTTATGAAAAAATACAAAACCTTTTCCTATGCAAAAACTAAAATTATCAAATTAAAACAACGAGGGTCTATGTAACCATAACATAGGGCTTGCGTTGCAATACAAAATTTCAGGACAGGAACAATTTCCTGTCAACGTGTCGTTAATAATTGAACGCACTATTGTTCTCTATAAAAAGAGAGTGGTGGTGCGTTTTTATTATGCAAATTTTTAAGAAAAAGAAAGAGGAGGTCATCATGACAAACAATCAAAAACAACAGTTCATTGCGGAAGTGGTTGCACTTCTGCAAAACCGAATCCCGGAGATTACTCAAGAGCAACCGAAGCCTACGACCTCCGCCCCGCAATCGCCGCAAGTTGTCGAGATGCTCACTATAAAAGAGTGCAGCGAGTGTGTCAAAGGATTATCCGCACATACAATTCGTCAGCTTGTCTTGCAGGGGAAGATTCCGTCAGTTCGTACAGGAGCGGGTAAGAACGGGAAAATCTTAGTCAGCAAGTCGGCGTTGCTGACGTATTTTAATACGATTGGAGGTGCGGCTTAATGGAACAAGAAGAAATGTTAGAACAGGAAGCACAAGAATCAGAGCAAGATGCTCAACCCCTTCCGTCGTGGGCGTTCATAACTCCGAAAGGTGCAATTAAAGTCAACGAGGTTTTGTTCTGTGACGAATTTTTACAGAATCGCACATTAAAATGTATCGGTGGTATGTTCCGTGACATTCAAGGCGAGGTTGACAAAGAGGAAATCAAGCACGAAGTAGCACAAATCCTTATGGAACACATCACCGACGGCATTTGTGCTAAAGTCAAGAATATCACGGGAACACTCAAGCTACGCTGTTACAGCGAACCACCCGAAGTCTGCGAGAATGAAATTCATCTACTTAATGGCGTGTTGCATACAAACGGCAAGTTTTTCTCTGAACGCCGTTTTTGTACCAACCGCCTAAATGCCGACTTCGATGTAGCCGCCCCACCTCCCGAAAAGTTTATTTCTTTCCTTTCAGTCTTGCTTGCCCCCGACGACATCGTGACGTTGCAGGAGTTTCTCGGCTATCTGCTGATTCCGTCAACCAAAGGTCAAGCGATGCTGTCTCTTATTGGGAATGGCGGCGAGGGAAAATCAGTCCTCGGTACTATTATAAAAGATATCTTCGGGAGCAGTATGGTTGAGGGCAGTTTTCGCAGAATCGAAACCGACAGATTTTTCCGCGCTAATCTCAAAGACAAACTTGTATTCGTTGACGACGATTTACAGCTTGAAACTTTGCCGTCAACGGGCTACATTAAGTCGCTGATTACCGTACAGATTCCCACCGATATTGAGTTTAAGGGACGGCAGTCTTACTGTGAAAAGATGTATGCACGGTTTTTATGCTTCGGGAACGGAACTATCAAGAGCCTGTATGACAAGTCGCTTGGATTCAGCCGCCGAATGATTATCTTGTCGGCGAAACAAATCGCTACCGACCGCGTGACTAATCCGAACATTGCCGAGGAAATTATAGCGGAGAAGTCGGGGATTATCAACTGGATGTTCGCAGGATTGCAAAAATTACTCGCTAATAATTATCAGTTCAGCTTATCGGAACGCACAAGGCTCAACGCCGCCGAAATGTCGAGCGATAATTGCAACATAATTGAATTCTTATCAACCGTGTTGTTCAACGAAACTGCGGAAGTATCTTCAGCAGTTTTATATGGCGCGTATAGTCGGTGGTGCGACGTGAACGCCTTAACCGCAATCAAGCGAGACCCATTCATCACTTGGCTCAAGTCCAATCAGCAAAAGTATAAAATTCGCTATTCAAGCCATATCACAGCCGTTGACGGCGGTTGTGTTCGCGGGTTCAAGGGCGTTTATGTATAAATCTCATGAAAATCATTAAAGTGGTGTCCACACGTCCGAACACAGTCACAGAGCCACCTCGGACGGCGGGACATCTTAAAATCAAATTCAACTATGAAAAGGAGAAAAATCACTATGAAAACAATCGAAAACATCAAAATTATCGGAGCAGACACCGGATACGGCAACATCAAACACGCTTCGGGAGTGTTCCCGACAGGCATAACCGCCTACGATACCGCACCTGTATTTAACGGAAACATCTTAAAATATGAGAACATTTATTATCGTATCGGTGAGGGGCATAAGCCTTTTGTTGCGGACAAAGCAACCGACAATGACTTCTACATTCTCACGCTTGCGGCAATTGCACAGGAGTTGAATCAGTTCGGGATTACCTCGGCAGATGTTCACAATGTTCATATTGCGGCAGGACTTCCGCTTGCGTGGGTGAAAACACAACGTGAGAATTTCCGTAAGTATCTCATGCGTAACAAGTCTGTACAGTTTGAGTTCAACGGTAAGGTTTATTCAATCAACTTTGTCGGGTGCAGTATATTCCCGCAAGGATATCCTGCGATTATCAGCAGACTCAACGAAATGAGCGGCTCGAATATTCTCGCCGACATCGGTAACGGCACAATGAACATCATGTACCTTAACGACGGTAAGGCGGTTGAAAGACAATGTTGGACGGAGAAACTCGGTGTGAATCAATGTATGATTTCCGCACAGAACGCTGTCATGGATTCTACCGGAGTCAAGATTGACAACAGCATTATCGAAAATATTCTTCGCACAGGCACTGCTGACATTGCACCAAAATATCGTGACATTATCATCACAACTGCTCGAAAGTATTCAGATAAAATATTTGAAACGCTCCGCAAATATGAATACAATCCCGACTTGATAAAGCTGTACATTGTCGGCGGCGGCGGTTGCATTTTCCGCAATTTCGGTGAATACGACTGCGACCGTGTGACGATTATCAACGACATCTGTGCCACGGTAAAAGGGTATGAGCAGATTGCATACGCGGCATTGCGGAGGGAAATGTATGGCACTTGAAAATAATAAGCCTAACATCAAGACTATATGTGTTCGCTTCAATCTCGACAAGCCAATACACTGTAAAGCGTATAATTTTCTGCGAAGTCAAACCGAATTTTCAAACAGTCAGGCGATTGCAATTGCAGTCGCCTCTTTTTTTGAGAACAGAAATCTTGCAGACCGAATAGTCGCCGCAGTCAAAGAATCACTTGCGGGATTTGTTCCAAATTCATCGCCGACTGTTTCAGGAAATGTTGTTTCTCAATCGGATGAAATTTCAATTAACGAGATTGACTTTGACTTCTTAGGCGGTTGATATTGAAATACACAGTTTTTAATATCACCGACTAATAACCCACGCAACATGATATTGCTTTTGCCCGATTTTGATATCATTCTATCATGAAAAGCTTGTAACGTCAACAGCTTTTCAGAAAAATGATATTAATTTCAGGCATTTTTAATATCACTCACACAAAAACAAGAAAGGAATACTCAAAAATGAATAAAAGTAACAAGCCAACACAAAAATTAACGCTCGCTGCGAATCAGTTTAACACACTGTACTCGATATTGTTGTTCTTTATCTCCACCGAAGCAACCGCAGGGGTGACACAGTTCAGTCAAGATTCCGCAAAACTGAAAGAGCAAATTGACAAGTTCGGCAAGTTTGTTGTAAAAGAAAATGCAGCAGACAACAAGTTCCAACTGCATTACTTTGACAGAGAGGTTGTGCAGATTTTAAAGCTGCTCATCTTCTACAACAGCCTGCGCGAGAATACAACAACGGATTATTTTATGCGACTTGTACAGTCGAGAAAAACAAAAATATAACAATAGGGTTCGGGGCTCTTGCCTCGACGTTTCGGAGAAACGAAATGAGGGGTTTGGGGACACTTCACCAACCCAATAAGTAAACGCAGTTTGCGTCCTGTATTGCAAGTCCGTTTACGGGTGTGCAATACAGGTATTGGGTTTCCCCTCACCCCAATTGCATGGATTTTTTAATAAAAATGAAGGGAGTCACACATGAAATCATTAAGCATAAGCTTCACCCTCGGTAAAGCAAGTTCCGGAAACGCCAACATCGCACATAATAACCGCGATATGATTGCGGGTAATGTTGACATAAATCGTATCTGCGATAACGTGGATTATGTTCAACAAAATGTCGAGGACGCATACAAAGAATTGTTTTCTGAATCGGTTGCGGAATATAATCTGAAACAAAAGCAACCCTGCCGCCGTATTCACGATTATTATAATCACATCGCAAACGGTCATCGTGAAGAACCTTATTACGAAGTAGTCGTCCAGTTCGGTTGTATGAAATCGTCACCGGTTGGGAGCGACAACGGGGAAGTTGTGAAACAATTATTGGACGAGTACATGAAGTCGTTCCAACAACGAAACCCTAACCTCCATGTATTCTCGGCGCACCTTCATATGGACGAAAGTTCGCCCCATCTTCACATTGATTTTGTGCCTTTTTATTCTAAGAACAGGCAGAAAGGATTGAGCAAAGGCGTGTCAATGAAAGCCGCACTTCATGAAATGGGGTTCACTGCAAAGAAATACAGACAATGGTTTCGAGGCACAAGAAGCTTATTCTGCAGAAATTCGCAGAATTGAAAAGCAGTACAAGCCGAAATCAAATACTTATAAGGAGCAGTTGCGCGACACACTCGACAAAATTATTATGCAGTCAAAAAATTATAACGAAGTGTTGGAGCGATTACAGTGTTTGGGTTGTGAGGTCAAGTGCGGAAAATATTTATCGGTTCGTCCTCAATATGCAACCAACTTTATTCGCACTAAGTCGCTCGGTGTGGATTATACCGAGCAAGCAATCAAGAATCGACTTGTTATGAAGCAGAGATTTGAGAGTGATGTTGATAATAAAATCAACTCGACTAAACCCGACACGCTGGAATTTTATACGCAGAAAACAATCCGGCATTATACTGTTGTGTTCGCGGCGGGTGTGTTGCCTGTTCGGAAAAAGAATAATCGTAAGGTTTTCTCGTGGACTAATGATGCCGAACTTGACCGCCTTGCTGACCTCAATCAAAGAATAAATTTAGGCATGACTTTACAAAGTCTGCGTAATGATTTTGCTACGTTGGAAAAATCGGTTGCCGATAAAGAGGGGTTAATAGAACGTATAAATTCCGACACAACGCTTCCCGACAGATTGTATAAAGCGGGGTATAACTTTTTCAACTACGGCAGTGCTACCGACAGTGAAAGAGAACTCTTGCGTAATTTCAAAATCACGGTTGATAATTATAAGCAGTCTGCGGATGTAGTCGCCGCCGTTGTTGCGAGAATCGAGAAATCGTTATCGGGTGAACGTGATAAATTGCATGATGTGTCTGACACGCTCGCTTTAATGGAGAAAGTCATGGGCGGTACGCTTGTGCAATCGCTTGTTGATGAAGAGAAGCACCGTATGCAGTCGGAATTTTTGCATAATGGGATTAAGTCGGCGGATGGTGATAATTCCAAACTTGTTGAATCGGTTGAAAGAAAAGTCACAAGCGGGAAGAGAAAATAGGGGTTGGGGATTGATGAGGGCATCTTAGTCAAGCAGACTGCTCTTGTTTGTTTTTTCTTCAGACAAGAGAAAATTTATATTGACATTTCGGATGTATCGCGCTATAATAATAGTACGATATATCCGGCTGTCGGAAAGAGAGGAATAAATGTATTATAGACAGTCGGTGACCTCCGAAAACCTCTTGAAAAACCAGTTTAAAAATGGTATAATTATCATATCGCCAAAATCAATTTTCGGAGGGTATTATGAAACAATTATTTTTAGATGGTATGCAAATTCAAT
>Ga0082212_10005652_pt1 | contig 16986 bp, 7 predicted proteins | sample TergutNt197P3_FD_71548 | JGI IMG/M metagenome (GOLD analysis project Ga0082212, IMG submission 71548) | Neocapritermes taracua P3 segment gut microbial communities from Petit-Saut dam, French Guiana - Nt197 P3 | ecosystem: Host-associated > Arthropoda: Insects > Digestive system > Gut ... | reverse complement strand
TGGGCGGCCGGGCAAAGCTTGTGCCCAGCAGATAGGTCTCATAGCGCGCGCCTGCCTTGAGCGTGGGCCAGATGAAGTCAGTGACCAGCTCGTCCCTGATGTCTGCGATGTAGAGTTTGCTCGCGCCGGTTGCCAGCGCCTTGGCCTCGAGGCCCTCGAACTCCTCGTCCCCCTGCCCTACGTCTGCGGCCATGGCAATGACCTCGCAGCCGTAGTTCTCCCGCAGCCACGGGATGATGATGGAGGTGTCCAAGCCGCCCGAATAGGCGAGTACCGCTTTTGTAATACCCATGTGTTCCCTCTTCTATTCTGCTTGCTTTCCTGATGTTGACTGTGCTCCAGTCGGTTCCAGTATAGCCTGACAGAGCCAGTCAATGCCGATAAACCCGGTGATTACCCGGTGTTTATCCGTTGGGGATCCCTGACGTGAATGGAACTGGTGGCGCCGATAAGACGAGCCGGACCCGCCTTATGTGAGGTCTGCTTTTCGCTGAGTCTGCTTTGGGCTTGGCCTACTTGGGGGTTGGCCTACTTCAGGCGCAGCTTGTTGACTGCCGCTTCAAAGGTCTTGGCATGCTCCTCGTCAACGGCGATGGCCAGGATGGTGTCGTCACCGGCTATCGAGCCCAGTACCGTGGGGAAATCCGCCGCATCCAATGCCGCCGCAACGCCCTGCGCGGTCCCTGTTGAGGTCTTGATCACCACCAGGTTTCCGGTCACAGTCACTTTCACAACCAGATCCGAGACCATACGTTGGAGGTGCAGGTCCTCAGCAAGCATGTACACGCCTTCAGGGAGCTTGCGCAGTCCCATGTCTGTGATGTCACGAGAAACCGTTGCCTGTGTGCAGACAAAGCCTCTGCTCTTCAGTTCGTCCACCAGATCGCGTTGTGTGCGGATGTGTCGAGAACGAACGATTTCACGAATCGTGTTGTAACGCTCAATCCGTTTCTTCATCTATAGCCTCCTTACCTTGCTATTGCCATAAATGATTGGGTGCAAAATTATACCCTCATATTTTGCATAAACTCTGGCAATCTCCATTTTTTTACCTAATGTTTGGATATTTTAGCAAATAATTTGCCCAAGTTGCACAAAAATGCTTACCAGAACCAACATTTTTTGCTTTTTTTGCTTACTATCCCACCGCAAATCGGGTTTAAGTGGAACGGTGTGCCATGAGAAGCATGAGCAGGGCCTGTTGGGCGTGAAGGCGGTTCTCGGCTTCGTCGTAGATCGCCGAGAAACCTGCGTCCATCACCTCGTCGGTGACCTCCTCGCCGCGGTGGGCGGGCAGACAATGCAAAAAGATCGCCCCCGGCGCGGCAAGCTCAAAGGAAGCCGCGTTGACCTGATAGGGGGTGAAGGCCGCCACACGCTCGTCGTGCTCGGCCTCGGCGCCCATGGACGCCCAGGTGTCGGTGATGACCACGTCGGCGCCGGCCAGCGCCGCCTCAGCGTCATGACCCGCAATCAGGGTCGCCCCGGTCTTCTCGGCAACGGCCTGACACTGCTCCACATAGGCAGCGAGCGGCTCATAACCAACGGGTGTGGCGATGTGCACCTCCATGCCACAGAGCGCGCCGCCTTCCAGGTAGGTGTGGGCCATGTTGTTGCCGTCGCCCAGGTACGCGAGCTTCAACTGCGAGAGGTCGCCTTTGTGCTCGTACATGGTGAGGAAGTCCGCCAGCCCCTGGCAGGGGTGGAAGTCGTCGGTCAGCGCGTTGACCACCGGGATGGATGCCCAGTGCGCGATCTCCTCGATGCGCGCCTGCGCAAAGCTGCGGATGACAATGGCCTGCACAAAGCGCTCCATCACCATCATGGTGTCCTTGATGGATTCGCCGCGCGAGAAGGCCGAGGTGGTGTCGCTCATGACCACGGGGTATGCGCCCATGCGCGCGGTGGCCACCTCAAAGCTGACCCGGGTGCGCAGGCTGGGCTTCTCTAAGATGATGCCCACAGCCTGGCCCGCGTAGAGGGCCTGGGCCTGCATGGCCGCAGCGTTGGCCTTCCACAGTTGCTTGTTGGCCAGCGCGGTGGAGAGCACCAGGTGGAACTCCTGCGGGCTGAGGTCGAGCAGGCGCAACAAATCGCGCCCCGCCAGCGGGTTACCCGCCAATTCGACTGTCTGACCCAATTCTGCCCAATCTAGTGCTCCAAGGTTTGTTGTCATGGCTACTCCAAAATCCTCTTTGTCACCCCGGGCTTGACCCGGGGCCTAGCCCAGCGGTTGCAGTGCGCTAACGGTTGTCGTCAATACGACTCACGTTCCGTAAGCCTCCATCACAACCCCTCCAGTATCTCCTTCAGCCTGTCAATCAGCACGTCAACGTCCTCCCTCTCGCACACCAGCGGCGGCAGGAAGCGCAACACGTGATGCCCCACGCTGTTCAGTACCAGTCCGGCCTCAAGTCCTGCCGTCACAACCTGCTCGGCCACGGGCGCCTTGATCTCAAGGCCCACCATCAGGCCGCGGCCACGCACCTCCACCACCTGCGGCAGCTCCTGCAGCCGCTCCATGAGGTAGGCGCCCACCTGGGCCACCTGGGTGGCAAGACCCAGGCGTTCAAACTCGTCAAGCACGGTGTTCGCCGCGGCGATGACCAGCGGGCCACCGCCAAAGGTCGACCCGTGATCGCCCGGCCCCAGCACCGAGGCGGCAACACCGCGCGCCGCAAAGGCGCCAATGGGCACGCCCGCGCCCAGCCCCTTGGCCATGGTGACCACGTCTGGCGTGATGCCAAAATGCTGGAACGCAAAGGGATGCTCACCGCAGCGGAAAAAGCCGCTTTGTATCTCGTCGATCATCAAAAGGATGCCCAGCTCCGACGTCAGAGCGCGCACCTCGCGCAGGTATTCCACAGTGCAGGGGTGGATGCCGCTCTCGCCCTGGATGCACTCCAGCAGCACCGCGCAGACCGCCTTGCCGCCAAAGCCCTTGTTCAGGATGGTCTTCAACCCTACCAGGTCATTGATGTCCACATGGATAAAACCCGGAGGCAGCGGCTTGAAATAGTCCTGCTTGACGGGCTGCCCCGTTGCCGCCAGCGCCCCCAGCGTGCGCCCGTGGAAGGAGCGCCGCAGGCTGATGATGGTATCGGCGCCCTCAAGATGGGTGAGCCCGTACTTGCGCGCCAACTTGATGGCGCCCTCAACGGCCTCGGCGCCGCTGTTGGCAAAGAAGGTCTTCCAGGGCGTGCGCGCCGTCTTGTCGACCTCGGCGTTCAGCAGGTCGCTCAGCCGCGAAGCCAGCTCGCCCCTTCCTTCCACATAATAGTAGTTGCCCACATGCAGAAGCTTGGCCGCCTGTAGCTGGATGGCCTCCGTCACCCGCGCATTCGCATGCCCCACGCTCACCGCGGCCGCCCCGGCAAAGAAGTCCAGGTACTCCCGGCCCTCATCGTCATACAGCCGCACGCCTTCGCCCCGCACAAACTCCACGGGCTTGCGCTTATAGGCCGGGATCAGATAGGTCTCATCCAGTTCGATCTGCTGCTTCAGTGACATATCTCACACCTTTCATCCATAACGATAAGTACGGGGCCGACCAGTTGTCACCCCGGGCTTGACCAAGGGCCTATCTTTCGTTTGTCACCCCGGGGTGACAGTATGACAAAGGGGACGGTCCCTTTTGTCATATTCCTTTTGTCATCTACCATAACAATCATCCTTCTACCTTAAATATGACAAAAGGGACCGTCCCCTTTGTCACACTTTGTCATACTGTCACCCTTTGTCACGCCCTTTTGTCACACTAGCCATGGAGTTTGCTGGCCAGGTTGTCGATGGGGGCGGCCGTGAACTCGTCGGGTTGGTAGCCCTCGTGATCCGGCATGATCATGGTGCCCACGCCCTCATCGGTGAATACCTCCAACAGCAGCGCATGGGGGATGGTGCCGTTGAGGATGTGCGCCCGCGACACGCCGGCGGCCACTGCCGTCACACAGGAGCGCAGCTTGGGGAGCATGCCCTTGGAGAGGGTGCCACCCGCAAGAAGGCCGCGTGCGTCCTCAAGGCCCAGGCGGGATATGAGCGAGGCCTTATCGTCAAAATCATGGTAGAGGCCGTCAACGTCGGTGAGGAAGATGACCTTATGCGCGCCTATGGCGGCGGCTATCTCGCCGGCGGCCTCGTCAGCGTTGATGTTGTAGGACGCGCCGTCTGTGCCCACCGCCACCGTAGCGATGATGGGGATGTAGTCGCTGTTGATGAGGTCCGTGAGCAGCGTGGTGTCGATCTCGGTGACAGTGCCCACCAGGCCAAGCTCTTTGGAGGCCTGGCGCGCCTTGATGATGTGACCGTCCGCCCCGTTGAGGCCCACGGCGATGTGCCCATGCTGGTTGAGCTGGGCGACCAGCTCCTGGTTGACCTTGCCCAGCAGCACCATCTTGACCACGTCCATGACCTCAGGCGAGGTGACGCGGATGCCGTCCTTGAACTCTGCCGGCAGGCCCAGTCGCTCGGACAGGGCCGTGATCTCCTTGCCGCCGCCGTGCACCACAATGGGGTTGAGCCCGATGATCTTGAGCAGGATGATGTCGCTCATCACGTCCTCGCGCAGCTCGGCGTCGACCATGGCCGCGCCGCCGTACTTTATGACCACGGTCTTGCCGGTGGCCTCCTTGATCCAGGGCAGCGCCTCAATGAGCACCTCGGCCCGCTTGAGGGCCTGCGCCTGCTGCGCCCGCGCGTTCGCTGTTGCTTCTTGTTCCTGTGGCGTCATGTAAGTGCCTTTCCTACTATGACAAAGGGTCTGACAAAGGGGACGGTCCGTTTTGTCATATTCCTTCTGTCATCTATCATAACAATCATCTTTCTACCCAAAATATGACAAAACGGACCGTCCCCTTTGTCATGCTCAGCTGCGGTAGTCGCCGTTGATGCTGATGTAACCGTGGGTGAGATCGCAGGTCCAGACGCGCGCCTGCCCCTCGCCCGCCCCCAGGTCGATGTCAAGGATGATCTCCGCGTCCTGCTCAAAGCGCCGCAGCGCCTCGGCCTCGTCAAAGGGCACCGGCAGGCCGCCTTCGCATACAGGCAGACCCATGATGCTGATAGCCACATCCTCCTGCCTGAAGGCCGCGCCACTCTTGCCAATGGCCATGGCGATCCGTCCCCAGTTGGCATCGTGCCCGGCAATCGCCGTTTTCACGAGAGGGGAGTTCGCCACCGCGCGCGCAGCCGTCTCGGCCTGCGCATCATCAACCGCACCCGCAACCTGCACGGTGACCAACTTGGTAGCGCCTTCTCCGTCGTAGGCGATTTGCCGCGTGAGGTCCTCGCTCAACGTTGTGAAGGCGGCAACCAACGCGTCAAAGGCCGGTGTGCCACAGGCGATGGTCTCTCCCGCAGTTGCGCCGGTAGCCAGAAAGTAGACGCTGTCATTGGTTGAGGTATCCGAGTCGACCGTCACCTTGTTCAGCGTTGCGTCCACCACAAGCCTGAGCGCCGCATCAGCCGCCTCCTGGGTCAGCCAGACATCCGTGGCAAAGACGCCCAGCAAGGTGGCCATGTTGGGCTGTATCATGCCAGAGCCCTTGACCATGCCGCCAACGGTGTAGGTGACCTCAGTGCCGTCACCCTGCGCTACCGCAAAGGTCACAGCCGCATACTTGGGATGTGTGTCCGTGGTCATGATGGCCTGCGCGGCAGCAAGGCCGCTGTCCAGCGCCGCACCGTCAGCCGCGCCCAAGGCAGCCAACGCCTGCGGGATACCTGTTGCAAAGGGATCCTCGCCCAGCGGCACACCGATGACCCCCGTTGAAGCCACCAGCACCTGGTGCGGATCACAACCCAGTTGCGCCGCGGTCAGCTGCGCCGTGCGGATGGCGGTCTGCATGCCGGGATCACCGGTGGACGCGTTCGCGTTACCGGAGTTCAGCACAATAGCCCGCGCGCCCTTCTCGTCTGTCCCCGTGCCTGCACCCGCATCTGTGCCTGCAGCAGCCATGGACTGCCGCGCGAGATGTGCGCGGCTCACGTTGACCGGCGCCGCGCAGAAGACGTTGCGCGTGAAGACGCCAGCGGAAACAGCAGGTTTCTCGGTGACGATAAGAGCGAGGTCCTTGCGGTTGGGATTGCGCCTGAAGCCCGCGCTGACCCCCGCGCAGCGGATTCCTTTGACGGCTCCCAGGCCACCCGCGACAAAGGTCGCGTTGCCCTTGACCGTGCCCAGCGGGGCAGCCAGGGAGGGCTTTGACGTGGCAGTCGGCTGGACTGCGGGCGAGGCAACCGACGGGATGGCCGACGGGGCGGCCGACGGGGCGGCCGACGGGGCGGCCGGAGTGTCTGGGGTTATCGCGGCGGTCATCAGGCAACTCCCGGCGTGGCCAGAAGCCCGGTTGTCTCGTCGAAATCAAAGACGATGTTGGCGCACTGGATGGCCTGCGAAGCGGCGCCTTTGCCCAGGTTGTCAATGGCGCAGCCGACAATCAGGGTGTGGGTGAACTCGTCAAGCATGAGGCCAATCTGCGCGTTGTTGGTCATGGCAACGCTCGCGGTGCGCGGCATGGCGCCGTAGGGCAGTACCTGCACAAAAGGCTCGTCTCCGTAGACCTCCTGATAAGCGGCTTTGAGTTGGTCGGCTGTTATCTTCTTCTTGACCTGGATGGCAACCGTGGCCAACAGGCCCCGTTTCATTGGGATGAGGTGCGGCGTGAAAACCACCTGCACGGGCATGCCGGCCTCCCAGGAGAGCACCTGGACGATCTCAGGCGTGTGCCGGTGGGTCGCTACGCTGTAGGCGTTGACGTTCTCGTCCACCGTGCAGTAGTGCGAGGTGTGCTTGGCCGCCCTGCCGGCGCCGGTCACACCGGAGAGTGCGTTGATGACAATGGGTGCGTCCTCATCCACGGCGCCCATGACCAGGGCGGGAGCGACCGCCAGGATGCTTGCCGTGGGGTAACAACCGGGGCAAGCGATGAGCACGGGGTTGTCCACGGGAGAGAGGTTCATGATCCGCTCGGCGCACTTCTGCAAAAGCAGGGAGCGGTTGATCTCGGGCAGGCCGTAGACTGCGCCCGCCACCAGCTCAGGAGCAGTGTGCACGGCGCCATACCACTGCTCGTAGGTGCGGATGTCCTTCAGGCGGAAGTCTGCGCTCAGGTCGAAGATGATGCGCCCTTGGCTGACCAGCTTGGGCGCCATGGCCATGGCCGCCGTATGCGGCACAGCCAGAAACACCGCATCAAGCTCCGCCAGCGAGTCGATGGCGCTGTGCGGCGAGAACGCCAGGTTGGTCTTGCCCAACAGGGCCGGATACAAAGACGTCAGCGGCTTGCCCACGTCGTTGTCTGATGTGACGGCGACCAAGTTGAACCCGGGATGCCCCAGGATGTAGCGCACCAGCTCGATGCCGGCGTAACCCGCGCCCCCCACAACTGCAACCTTCTTGACCTCCATAGGACCTCTCCTCAACCTTTTCCAAGCTTCTGGCTTTTAATTTGATAGATAAGCTATCATATCAATCTATGTAGTATTGTCAATATGTTATGCTAAATTTTTGCATATATTGCATATTTATTCCCATAATTGCATATTTTATACTTTCATCCATCGTTCTTTTTATTGTCACCCCGGGCTTGACCCGGGGTCTACTGTCAGTGGTGCATATTGACAGTAGTTGTCGTCCAAAAGATTTACGTTCCGCTCTTCCCTCGTAGTACCCATAGCGGCAATAGACGACAGCCCTTATCGTACTGCAACCGCTGGGGTAGGCCCCGGGTCAAGCCCGGGGTGACAAGCGTGACAATGAAGTGACACGCAGAGTGGAAGCAATATAGCACTGCCGGGGCCCACCGCATTCAGGTAGAATGGTCTGTTGTATCCCTTGACCAGAAAACAGCAACGATAGCATGTACACCAGGGTCATCAAGCGCATCCTCGACCTGCTCACAGGTATCATCGCCCTGCCCTTCCTCGGCCTGGCAACGCTGATCATCGCCCTGCTCATAAAGCGCGAGGACCACGGTCCCGTCTTCTACAACGCGCCCCGCGTGGGCAGAGGCGGCAGGCTCTTCACCATGTTCAAGTTCCGCACCATGCATCTTGGCGCCCCAGACCTCAAGATGCCGGATGGCTCCACCTACAATGCCCCCGACGACCCACGCATGACCAACATAGGCCGCCGCCTGCGCAATTGGAGCTTCGACGAACTGCCGCAGATCATCAACATAATCCGTGGTGAGATGAGCTTCATAGGCCCCCGCCCTGACCTGGAGGAAGAAGCCGAGCTCTATCAAGATGACGAGGAGTGCAAGCTTGAGGTCCGCCCGGGTATCTCGGGCTATGCCCAGGTCTATGGACGCAATGCCATTGAGTGGCGCCAGCGCCTTGCCCTGGATGTGGAGTATGTCCAAAGGATCGGTTTCCTTTTGGACTTGCGCATCTTCTTCCGCACCTTTGTGGTGGTCTTCAAGAAGGAGGGCGTCTACGTGGATGCAGATGTGACAAAGGGGATGACAGAGGGGACGGTCCCTTTTGTCAAGTCTGCAGACTTGACAAAAGGGACCGTCCCCTCTGTCATCCCCTTTGTCACATCTGCATCCACGTAGACGCCCTCCTTCTTGAAGACCACCACAAAGGTGCGGAAGAAGATGCGCAAGTCCAAAAGGAAACCGATCCTTTGGACATACTCCACATCCAGGGCAAGGCGCTGGCGCCACTCAATGGCATTGCGTCCATAGACCTGGGCATAGCCCGAGATACCCGGGCGGACCTCAAGCTTGCACTCCTCGTCATCTTGATAGAGCTCGGCTTCTTCCTCCAGGTCAGGGCGGGGGCCTATGAAGCTCATCTCACCACGGATTATGTTGATGATCTGCGGCAGTTCGTCGAAGCTCCAATTGCGCAGGCGGCGGCCTATGTTGGTCATGCGTGGGTCGTCGGGGGCATTGTAGGTGGAGCCATCCGGCATCTTGAGGTCTGGGGCGCCAAGATGCATGGTGCGGAACTTGAACATGGTGAAGAGCCTGCCGCCTCTGCCCACGCGGGGCGCGTTGTAGAAGACGGGACCGTGGTCCTCGCGCTTTATGAGCAGGGCGATGATCAGCGTTGCCAGGCCGAGGAAGGGCAGGGCGATGATACCTGTGAGCAGGTCGAGGATGCGCTTGATGACCCTGGTGTACATGCTATCGTTGCTGTTTTCTGGTCAAGGGATACAACAGACCATTCTACCTGAATGCGGTGGGCCCCGGCAGTGCTATATTGCTTCCACTCTGCGTGTCACTTCATTGTCACGCTTGTCACCCCGGGCTTGACCCGGGGCCTACCCCAGCGGTTGCAGTACGATAAGGGCTGTCGTCTATTGCCGCTATGGGTACTACGAGGGAAGAGCGGAACGTAAATCTTTTGGACGACAACTACTGTCAATATGCACCACTGACAGTAGACCCCGGGTCAAGCCCGGGGTGACAATAAAAAGAACGATGGATGAAAGTATAAAATATGCAATTATGGGAATAAATATGCAATATATGCAAAAATTTAGCATAACATATTGACAATACTACATAGATTGATATGATAGCTTATCTATCAAATTAAAAGCCAGAAGCTTGGAAAAGGTTGAGGAGAGGTCCTATGGAGGTCAAGAAGGTTGCAGTTGTGGGGGGCGCGGGTTACGCCGGCATCGAGCTGGTGCGCTACATCCTGGGGCATCCCGGGTTCAACTTGGTCGCCGTCACATCAGACAACGACGTGGGCAAGCCGCTGACGTCTTTGTATCCGGCCCTGTTGGGCAAGACCAACCTGGCGTTCTCGCCGCACAGCGCCATCGACTCGCTGGCGGAGCTTGATGCGGTGTTTCTGGCTGTGCCGCATACGGCGGCCATGGCCATGGCGCCCAAGCTGGTCAGCCAAGGGCGCATCATCTTCGACCTGAGCGCAGACTTCCGCCTGAAGGACATCCGCACCTACGAGCAGTGGTATGGCGCCGTGCACACTGCTCCTGAGCTGGTGGCGGGCGCAGTCTACGGCCTGCCCGAGATCAACCGCTCCCTGCTTTTGCAGAAGTGCGCCGAGCGGATCATGAACCTCTCTCCCGTGGACAACCCCGTGCTCATCGCTTGCCCCGGTTGTTACCCCACGGCAAGCATCCTGGCGGTCGCTCCCGCCCTGGTCATGGGCGCCGTGGATGAGGACGCACCCATTGTCATCAACGCACTCTCCGGTGTGACCGGCGCCGGCAGGGCGGCCAAGCACACCTCGCACTACTGCACGGTGGACGAGAACGTCAACGCCTACAGCGTAGCGACCCACCGGCACACGCCTGAGATCGTCCAGGTGCTCTCCTGGGAGGCCGGCATGCCCGTGCAGGTGGTTTTCACGCCGCACCTCATCCCAATGAAACGGGGCCTGTTGGCCACGGTTGCCATCCAGGTCAAGAAGAAGATAACAGCCGACCAACTCAAAGCCGCTTATCAGGAGGTCTACGGAGACGAGCCTTTTGTGCAGGTACTGCCCTACGGCGCCATGCCGCGCACCGCGAGCGTTGCCATGACCAACAACGCGCAGATTGGCCTCATGCTTGACGAGTTCACCCACACCCTGATTGTCGGCTGCGCCATTGACAACCTGGGCAAAGGCGCCGCTTCGCAGGCCATCCAGTGCGCCAACATCGTCTTTGATTTCGACGAGACAACCGGGCTTCTGGCCACGCCGGGAGTTGCCTGATGACCGCCGCGATAACCCCAGACACTCCGGCCGCCCCGTCGGCCGCCCCGTCGGCCGCCCCGTCGGCCATCCCGTCGGTTGCCTCGCCCGCAGTCCAGCCGACTGCCACGTCAAAGCCCTCCCTGGCTGCCCCGCTGGGCACGGTCAAGGGCAACGCGACCTTTGTCGCGGGTGGCCTGGGAGCCGTCAAAGGAATCCGCTGCGCGGGGGTCAGCGCGGGCTTCAGGCGCAATCCCAACCGCAAGGACCTCGCTCTTATCGTCACCGAGAAACCTGCTGTTTCCGCTGGCGTCTTCACGCGCAACGTCTTCTGCGCGGCGCCGGTCAACGTGAGCCGCGCACATCTCGCGCGGCAGTCCATGGCTGCTGCAGGCACAGATGCGGGTGCAGGCACGGGGACAGACGAGAAGGGCGCGCGGGCTATTGTGCTGAACTCCGGTAACGCGAACGCGTCCACCGGTGATCCCGGCATGCAGACCGCCATCCGCACGGCGCAGCTGACCGCGGCGCAACTGGGTTGTGATCCGCACCAGGTGCTGGTGGCTTCAACGGGGGTCATCGGTGTGCCGCTGGGCGAGGATCCCTTTGCAACAGGTATCCCGCAGGCGTTGGCTGCCTTGGGCGCGGCTGACGGTGCGGCGCTGGACAGCGGCCTTGCTGCCGCGCAGGCCATCATGACCACGGACACACATCCCAAGTATGCGGCTGTGACCTTTGCGGTAGCGCAGGGTGACGGCACTGAGGTCACCTACACCGTTGGCGGCATGGTCAAGGGCTCTGGCATGATACAGCCCAACATGGCCACCTTGCTGGGCGTCTTTGCCACGGATGTCTGGCTGACCCAGGAGGCGGCTGATGCGGCGCTCAGGCTTGTGGTGGACGCAACGCTGAACAAGGTGACGGTCGACTCGGATACCTCAACCAATGACAGCGTCTACTTTCTGGCTACCGGCGCAACTGCGGGAGAGACCATCGCCTGTGGCACACCGGCCTTTGACGCGTTGGTTGCCGCCTTCACAACGTTGAGCGAGGACCTCACGCGGCAAATCGCCTACGACGGAGAAGGCGCTACCAAGTTGGTCACCGTGCAGGTTGCGGGTGCGGTTGATGATGCGCAGGCCGAGACGGCTGCGCGCGCGGTGGCGAACTCCCCTCTCGTGAAAACGGCGATTGCCGGGCACGATGCCAACTGGGGACGGATCGCCATGGCCATTGGCAAGAGTGGCGCGGCCTTCAGGCAGGAGGATGTGGCTATCAGCATCATGGGTCTGCCTGTATGCGAAGGCGGCCTGCCGGTGCCCTTTGACGAGGCCGAGGCGCTGCGGCGCTTTGAGCAGGACGCGGAGATCATCCTTGACATCGACCTGGGGGCGGGCGAGGGGCAGGCGCGCGTCTGGACCTGCGATCTCACCCACGGTTACATCAGCATCAACGGCGACTACCGCAGCTGAGCATGACAAAGGGGACGGTCCGTTTTGTCATATTTTGGGTAGAAAGATGATTGTTATGATAGATGACAGAAGGAATATGACAAAACGGACCGTCCCCTTTGTCAGACCCTTTGTCATAGTAGGAAAGGCACTTACATGACGCCACAGGAACAAGAAGCAACAGCGAACGCGCGGGCGCAGCAGGCGCAGGCCCTCAAGCGGGCCGAGGTGCTCATTGAGGCGCTGCCCTGGATCAAGGAGGCCACCGGCAAGACCGTGGTCATAAAGTACGGCGGCGCGGCCATGGTCGACGCCGAGCTGCGCGAGGACGTGATGAGCGACATCATCCTGCTCAAGATCATCGGGCTCAACCCCATTGTGGTGCACGGCGGCGGCAAGGAGATCACGGCCCTGTCCGAGCGACTGGGCCTGCCGGCAGAGTTCAAGGACGGCATCCGCGTCACCTCGCCTGAGGTCATGGACGTGGTCAAGATGGTGCTGCTGGGCAAGGTCAACCAGGAGCTGGTCGCCCAGCTCAACCAGCATGGGCACATCGCCGTGGGCCTCAACGGGGCGGACGGTCACATCATCAAGGCGCGCCAGGCCTCCAAAGAGCTTGGCCTGGTGGGCACTGTCACCGAGATCGACACCACGCTGCTCACGGACCTCATCAACAGCGACTACATCCCCATCATCGCTACGGTGGCGGTGGGCACAGACGGCGCGTCCTACAACATCAACGCTGACGAGGCCGCCGGCGAGATAGCCGCCGCCATAGGCGCGCATAAGGTCATCTTCCTCACCGACGTTGACGGCCTCTACCATGATTTTGACGATAAGGCCTCGCTCATATCCCGCCTGGGCCTTGAGGACGCACGCGGCCTTCTTGCGGGTGGCACCCTCTCCAAGGGCATGCTCCCCAAGCTGCGCTCCTGTGTGACGGCAGTGGCCGCCGGCGTGTCGCGGGCGCACATCCTCAACGGCACCATCCCCCATGCGCTGCTGTTGGAGGTATTCACCGATGAGGGCGTGGGCACCATGATCATGCCGGATCACGAGGGCTACCAACCCGACGAGTTCACGGCCGCCCCCATCGACAACCTGGCCAGCAAACTCCATGGCTAGTGTGACAAAAGGGCGTGACAAAGGGTGACAGTATGACAAAGTGTGACAAAGGGGACGGTCCCTTTTGTCATATTTAAGGTAGAAGGATGATTGTTATGGTAGATGACAAAAGGAATATGACAAAAGGGACCGTCCCCTTTGTCATACTGTCACCCCGGGGTGACAAACGAAAGATAGGCCCTTGGTCAAGCCCGGGGTGACAACTGGTCGGCCCCGTACTTATCGTTATGGATGAAAGGTGTGAGATATGTCACTGAAGCAGCAGATCGAACTGGATGAGACCTATCTGATCCCGGCCTATAAGCGCAAGCCCGTGGAGTTTGTGCGGGGCGAAGGCGTGCGGCTGTATGACGATGAGGGCCGGGAGTACCTGGACTTCTTTGCCGGGGCGGCCGCGGTGAGCGTGGGGCATGCGAATGCGCGGGTGACGGAGGCCATCCAGCTACAGGCGGCCAAGCTTCTGCATGTGGGCAACTACTATTATGTGGAAGGAAGGGGCGAGCTGGCTTCGCGGCTGAGCGACCTGCTGAACGCCGAGGTCGACAAGACGGCGCGCACGCCCTGGAAGACCTTCTTTGCCAACAGCGGCGCCGAGGCCGTTGAGGGCGCCATCAAGTTGGCGCGCAAGTACGGGCTCACCCATCTTGAGGGCGCCGATACCATCATCAGCCTGCGGCGCTCCTTCCACGGGCGCACGCTGGGGGCGCTGGCGGCAACGGGGCAGCCCGTCAAGCAGGACTATTTCAAGCCGCTGCCTCCGGGTTTTATCCATGTGGACATCAATGACCTGGTAGGGTTGAAGACCATCCTGAACAAGGGCTTTGGCGGCAAGGCGGTCTGCGCGGTGCTGCTGGAGTGCATCCAGGGCGAGAGCGGCATCCACCCCTGCACTGTGGAATACCTGCGCGAGGTGCGCGCTCTGACGTCGGAGCTGGGCATCCTTTTGATGATCGACGAGATACAAAGCGGCTTTTTCCGCTGCGGTGAGCATCCCTTTGCGTTCCAGCATTTTGGCATCACGCCAGACGTGGTCACCATGGCCAAGGGGCTGGGCGCGGGCGTGCCCATTGGCGCCTTTGCGGCGCGCGGTGTTGCCGCCTCGGTGCTGGGGCCGGGCGATCACGGGTCGACCTTTGGCGGTGGCCCGCTGGTCATCGCCGCGGCGAACACCGTGCTTGACGAGTTTGAACGCCTGGGTCTTGCCACCCAGGTGGCCCAGGTGGGCGCCTACCTCATGGAGCGGCTGCAGGAGCTGCCGCAGGTGGTGGAGGTGCGTGGCCGCGGCCTGATGGTGGGCCTTGAGATCAAGGCGCCCGTGGCCGAGCAGGTTGTGACGGCAGGACTTGAGGCCGGACTGGTACTGAACAGCGTGGGGCATCACGTGTTGCGCTTCCTGCCGCCGCTGGTGTGCGAGAGGGAGGACGTTGACGTGCTGATTGACAGGCTGAAGGAGATACTGGAGGGGTTGTGATGGAGGCTTACGGAACGTGAGTCGTATTGACGACAACCGTTAGCGCACTGCAACCGCTGGGCTAGGCCCCGGGTCAAGCCCGGGGTGACAAAGAGGATTTTGGAGTAGCCATGACAACAAACCTTGGAGCACTAGATTGGGCAGAATTGGGTCAGACAGTCGAATTGGCGGGTAACCCGCTGGCGGGGCGCGATTTGTTGCGCCTGCTCGACCTCAGCCCGCAGGAGTTCCACCTGGTGCTCTCCACCGCGCTGGCCAACAAGCAACTGTGGAAGGCCAACGCTGCGGCCATGCAGGCCCAGGCCCTCTACGCGGGCCAGGCTGTGGGCATCATCTTAGAGAAGCCCAGCCTGCGCACCCGGGTCAGCTTTGAGGTGGCCACCGCGCGCATGGGCGCATACCCCGTGGTCATGAGCGACACCACCTCGGCCTTCTCGCGCGGCGAATCCATCAAGGACACCATGATGGTGATGGAGCGCTTTGTGCAGGCCATTGTCATCCGCAGCTTTGCGCAGGCGCGCATCGAGGAGATCGCGCACTGGGCATCCATCCCGGTGGTCAACGCGCTGACCGACGACTTCCACCCCTGCCAGGGGCTGGCGGACTTCCTCACCATGTACGAGCACAAAGGCGACCTCTCGCAGTTGAAGCTCGCGTACCTGGGCGACGGCAACAACATGGCCCACACCTACCTGGAAGGCGGCGCGCTCTGTGGCATGGAGGTGCACATCGCCACACCCGTTGGTTATGAGCCGCTCGCTGCCTATGTGGAGCAGTGTCAGGCCGTTGCCGAGAAGACCGGGGCGACCCTGATTGCGGGTCATGACGCTGAGGCGGCGCTGGCCGGCGCCGACGTGGTCATCACCGACACCTGGGCGTCCATGGGCGCCGAGGCCGAGCACGACGAGCGTGTGGCGGCCTTCACCCCCTATCAGGTCAACGCGGCTTCCTTTGAGCTTGCCGCGCCGGGGGCGATCTTTTTGCATTGTCTGCCCGCCCACCGCGGCGAGGAGGTCACCGACGAGGTGATGGACGCAGGTTTCTCGGCGATCTACGACGAAGCCGAGAACCGCCTTCACGCCCAACAGGCCCTGCTCATGCTTCTCATGGCACACCGTTCCACTTAAACCCGATTTGCGGTGGGATAGTAAGCAAAAAAAGCAAAAAATGTTGGTTCTGGTAAGCATTTTTGTGCAACTTGGGCAAATTATTTGCTAAAATATCCAAACATTAGGTAAAAAAATGGAGATTGCCAGAGTTTATGCAAAATATGAGGGTATAATTTTGCACCCAATCATTTATGGCAATAGCAAGGTAAGGAGGCTATAGATGAAGAAACGGATTGAGCGTTACAACACGATTCGTGAAATCGTTCGTTCTCGACACATCCGCACACAACGCGATCTGGTGGACGAACTGAAGAGCAGAGGCTTTGTCTGCACACAGGCAACGGTTTCTCGTGACATCACAGACATGGGACTGCGCAAGCTCCCTGAAGGCGTGTACATGCTTGCTGAGGACCTGCACCTCCAACGTATGGTCTCGGATCTGGTTGTGAAAGTGACTGTGACCGGAAACCTGGTGGTGATCAAGACCTCAACAGGGACCGCGCAGGGCGTTGCGGCGGCATTGGATGCGGCGGATTTCCCCACGGTACTGGGCTCGATAGCCGGTGACGACACCATCCTGGCCATCGCCGTTGACGAGGAGCATGCCAAGACCTTTGAAGCGGCAGTCAACAAGCTGCGCCTGAAGTAGGCCAACCCCCAAGTAGGCCAAGCCCAAAGCAGACTCAGCGAAAAGCAGACCTCACATAAGGCGGGTCCGGCTCGTCTTATCGGCGCCACCAGTTCCATTCACGTCAGGGATCCCCAACGGATAAACACCGGGTAATCACCGGGTTTATCGGCATTGACTGGCTCTGTCAGGCTATACTGGAACCGACTGGAGCACAGTCAACATCAGGAAAGCAAGCAGAATAGAAGAGGGAACACATGGGTATTACAAAAGCGGTACTCGCCTATTCGGGCGGCTTGGACACCTCCATCATCATCCCGTGGCTGCGGGAGAACTACGGCTGCGAGGTCATTGCCATGGCCGCAGACGTAGGGCAGGGGGACGAGGAGTTCGAGGGCCTCGAGGCCAAGGCGCTGGCAACCGGCGCGAGCAAACTCTACATCGCAGACATCAGGGACGAGCTGGTCACTGACTTCATCTGGCCCACGCTCAAGGCAGGCGCGCGCTATGAGACCTATCTGCTGGGCACAAGCTTTGCCCGGCCGCCCA
>Ga0082212_10005651_pt1 | contig 16987 bp, 25 predicted proteins | sample TergutNt197P3_FD_71548 | JGI IMG/M metagenome (GOLD analysis project Ga0082212, IMG submission 71548) | Neocapritermes taracua P3 segment gut microbial communities from Petit-Saut dam, French Guiana - Nt197 P3 | ecosystem: Host-associated > Arthropoda: Insects > Digestive system > Gut ... | reverse complement strand
GGCGACAAGCCCTATATTGTATTTATTGTTGATGAATTTCCAAAGTTGTTCTCGAAAATAGATGACAGACAACTTTATGACAAAATAAAAAAAGCCATGACACTTCTGCTATCTACCGGAAGACACGCTCGAATACATCTTGTACTTGCGGCTCAGAATCCTATTAAAGCTCACATGGTATGCGGAATCGCGAATATTCCGGCGAGAATGTGTTTTAAGGTTATTGACCCACAAAATAGCGTGGCAGTAATTGGAAGAGGCGGTGGACACAAACTGACCGGAGGTCGTGGAAAGATGATTTTTGATACAATTGACAATCAAGATGTTCGCTTGAAGGGGAGCTTTATATCAGAAAAAGATACAGAAGAATTGCTTAATAAGCTCAAAGGTGAGTTCAAACAAGAGAATAAATATCCATTTAAATTATATGAAACATTGCTTGAATCAGAGCCGAAAGCAAGTCCGCAGGGTCAACAACAAATACCCTCAGATGTAAATGAGTTTGACAGGAATTTAGCTGATGTCATCGTGAGGGCGATGTACAAAGAGCAGGTTTCCAACGATTCAATTCAAAAGCAACTTCGAGTTGGTTATCATAAAGCCAATGAATATTTAGAAAAATTAGAAGAGTTAAACCTTATTCTGCCTTTAGGTTCTAAAAGAGGGGCGAGAAAGTTTATTACGAAAAACATTGATGATGATATTTCGGAGTTGTTTGAAAGATGCGGTAATGTAGTTAATAGCACACTTACCTACAGAGGAAGGGAATTTGACACTGATGATTAATAAATTTGAAGAACAAAAGGGGCGGTTTGCCCCTTGTGGAAACTAACATCACACCGTTAAAATAAAATTATTAACAGGAGGCAACATCATGCGTATTAAACCGAAGCAGATTTATTTAAAGGATTACTCGTATTTTTGGGAAAGAATCTACAAACCCGAAATTCTAAAGTATTCTTCCCCACCAATTGAATTGATAGCGGAGGTTCTCGGCATCTCGGTCTCCAAAGTCCAAGAACAGCTTCGTAGCGGTGCTTACAATTATGGAATAGCTCGAAAATGTGATGGCAACACATACCGCTATGAGTTTCATAGCTTACGGTTCATAGCGTGGGTGGAAGGAAGAATGTCGTAATCAATTGACAAATCCATCGGGAAGTGTTATAATATAATGAGTAACATTTCCCTTTGGATTGCCAATTACGCCATTCCGAAGGAGGAAAATAATGCCAAGAAAGAAGGGTGAGGGAAGCTACCAAAAGCTCCCGAATGGTACATTTGAGTTTTCTGTAGAACTCGGAAGAGATATTTACGGAAAACGTCAACGCAAACGCTTTTACGGTCAAACCGAAGCCGAGTGCCGTAAAAAGTATAAGCAATTCCTGAAAGACGGTGAGCCTGAGACGGTTTCTCAAAATCTCACCCTGTCAGTGTGGGTGGAAAAGTGGCTTGTCACCTACAAAAAAGGGAGCGTATCTGAGGGAACATATTCGGACTATGAATCCCTTGCGGCTCATGTGAAGAGCCACAAACTCGGTGGTTTGAAGCTGCCGCAGGTCAAACCTATCAACGTAACGGACTTCTTTGCCGACAAGAAGGAATACAGCTACTCATTTTTGAAGCGTATGCGATTCTTAATCAATGCAGCGTTTGAGGACGCAATTGACAACGAACTCTGCGACAAGAATCCTGTCAGACGTGCTGTAATCCCCAAGAAGCAACAACCGCCGAAGGAAGCCTTTACCGAGGAGGAAACCAAGACAATCGTCGAGTTTGCCAAAACCGACCACTTGTTTGGGGTGGCAATCTACATTATGTTCAATACTGGTATCCGCAGTCAAGAGATGAGAGCGTTGAGGCTTGTCAGCTTTGACTTTGCTAATGGGATAATCACTATCGACAGAGCTGTGAAACGCAACGGCGAACTCGGTCTGCCAAAAAATAACAAAACAAGGTTTATCCCGATTAAACCGGAGGCAGTTGATTTTATAAGGGATAATTTGAGATGCGGTCGATATATCATTGGTGACATGGACTACGTTTCTAAGGAAGGCTTCCGCAGTCGATATAACTGCTTTTTTGACCGATTGAACAAACACTTGCTCAGAAAGGGCAAAGAACCGATTGTGGTGAAGAGTCCTCACGCTACCCGGCATACCTATGCGACGCTCCTGCAAAAGCGTGGAATGCCGATTGCTATGGTGTCAGCTTTGCTGGGTCACGAGTCAACAGACGTAACCGACAAGTACACTCATGTTAATGATGTGAACATTCTGACCCATGCGGTACGACAATACGATTTATTCGAGTGAATGTCTGAATAATGTCCGAATTAAGGTTTTCGGGGGCTGGTTTTAGGGAAAGTTGAAACCGCTCTACTTGGCTCGTAGAGCGGTTCTAACGCTTATTGGGCTATCAGGATTTGAACCTGAGAATGCCAGAGTCAAAGTCTGACATAGAAACCGCATGAATCCTAATAAATTCAGTGTTTATGCGGAATAACATTTACTCAAATTTATACGAATTGATAGTGGTGGCACACTATCTGGCACACCAATCAGCGGAAACGAGTTACAATTTTACGCACGCAAATATTTCTGATTACGGCTCTTAGGCTTATCAGGAATCGTCATCTTCAGAACACCGCTCTCAAGAAGTGGATTTACATACTTTTCCATCATATAAGAAATAGAATCAATCCCTAAAAGTTCAGACAACTCTGCACGAGTTCGCGGAACAGCACAAAAATCGACAATGCTTGATACAGAATTTGCCGATTTCCCATTCGCTGTTGAATTGCCGTTGAACAGCGTTACCCGAAAAACTCCTCGTGAGCTGTCGAAAATAGGTTCGGGTAATCCTGCGACTTCCATTTCCCTTCGGATTGTTGGAACACCCGAAAACCTATTTTCGCTGTCAATCAGTATTTCTAACGCAGACGCAATTGAGGGATTTCGGGTATCAGCTCCGACTTTTCCTAAATTATTAAGAGTTAACCTGCCATATAAACCGCCGGGGTTCTCAACTTCTAACCTGTCAGCAAAGAACAGAATCCGAATTGGAGAACTCTGAGTGTGTATACTGTAATCGCGGTGAATGAGTGCGTTTAGGATAATTTCGCGGATTGCTTTAATCGGGTACTCGGTCTTGTCGGCACGTCTGCCATTTTCATCAATAATCGTGCGGATTTTAATATTTCGTTGAACGAATGACATTGCACTATCAAGCATTTCGGGAATTGTCCCGCCTATTCGCTTATTGTCGATGAATCTCGCTCCGTCATCATCTACATTACCAATTTCGTAACCCGGAACAACAACAGCTGTTATATCAAATCCGGGGAAATTAGACTGTGGGTACAATCCAAACAGCAGTAAACCCGCGAGATTTGGCTTATTATCTGCAAATAAATTACAAAGCGTCAGCACATCATTATCGGGCAGTTTTGACAAATTCGGCTTTTCTATGCGAACTTTTGAAAGGTATAATTGAACTTGTGCGTTTTGCACATTTGAGCCGATTCCGTCAGGAACTTCCCTTTGTTCGTCTTGAATTTTACGGCGATACACCTCATAGCTGTAAATCTCGTAGTCAGTCATCGGAAGGTCGGCATCACCTACCCGAGTGAATGAACCGCGAATCTTACCTGCACCTCGATAATAGCATGGACGCTCGTAAATGTCGCACTCAGCAATCTCCGCACTAACAACTATTTTATTACCGATTTCCGTAACAGTAAACAGCGGACGGACAATCGGTTCCATTTGATTTGCCTGTTCGGTGACTTTGACTTGCAAATCCTGCGGGTCATACACGCCTGTTATGTTGTAATTATTTTTTTCGTCTATTCCGAAGATAATAGTTCCGCCGCCGTCTTGATTCGAGAACGAGGACAGCGTATCATACAATCGTGTAGGCGTTCCGCCGGCAGCTTTTTTCAACTCAACATACTGTGTTTCGCACTTTTGCCGAGTAATAGTTTTGATTAAATCAACGAGTTCTGTTGTGAGCATTTTTGCACCCCCATAAAGTTTCTGTTTATATGATAGCACAAAATAACTCAAATGTCAAGTAAAATAACTCAAATAATTAAGTTAATCATTTGAGTTATTTTATATATTATTTTTTTGATGCAATTGAAAATTATTTCTCGCAGCCTAATGATTACTGTTTTTCATCAAACATCATAATGACTTCGTGCGGAGCAAAAGTAAAAACTCCCGTCTCCCTGTCCGATAAGAGCCGACAAGTCTTAGAATTATAAAATCTATCGAAAGTTTCCTCGAAAGTCCAATTACGAATTTTAGCCAAGTCATCTAAAACCAAACACATTAGTGAAGTATCTCCACACAGCATATTGTCACCCCTTTCTCGGTGAATAAATTTTTATGAATTTTAAGGATTCAATACCTTTTTGAGTGACTATACAATATTGGTCGTTGGGAATCGAAAAAGTCAACTGATACAGCGTTGCACGCTTAACGTCATCGTTCACGCGGTTCTTTTTTAATAACCGAATATATTCATCAACAGTTGCTGCAACGAAGTCGTCAGCTATGTTTCCGAAAATAGCATCATACTCGTGCGTTTTCATTGTTCCGGAGCGACATTCCACAACAAAATCAAGCCATTCTTCTGTGTATCCGTCAAAACGAAGTACTCTCAATTTGCTGTCATCAAAATCATATAAATATACAACGGGAATTCCGTCTTCAGATTTTGCACGTCTGATAGCACATTTCTCAGCTTGTTCTTGCAAGGTTGTGACATAAAAGCCTTTGCCAAAATCAAGATTATATCGACCATGCAAAGGGTCGGGGTTTTTAATCTCCATATAGGTTCCGTGATAAACGACCATTAAATGTTCACCCCGTTTTTGACAAACTGTTCACGCATTTCGTTCACAAGATATTCTCTGCCGAGACTATGGGTCGTGTCATAGGTTTCGACATACAAAGTCCAAACGCCACTATCTTTCAAGGCGTTGTAGGCGGCGGTTTTATCGCCACTAAAAAATTCCTCGGCGGTAATTTCAATTACCCACACCATATATTCCATTACTTCTAAAGTCATCAGCAAATTACTCCTATCACTCGGTTTGCGTTACTGCGTGTTTGGCATCTTCGGACACATAATGTTCCGTTAAAAGTGTTTCAAAGATTTTGTTATATATAACAACTTTCACCGATTACATTAAATTCACGCATTATGAAGTCACTCCTTACCGAATTTCAATATCCATTCTATCACAATTTCATAAAAAAGTCAATACATTTTAATCTCCACAATAATCCTACCCTTTTTGCTCAACCCATGCACAGCCAATATCTCAGCCTTGCCTTTCCCTCTGACCGTAATCTTATCGCCTATATCCAACAATTTATCAGGCTTCAAACATTCGGCGGAGTTCAGCAATAACTGACCTTTCTTTATAAGCTCCGCACTCGCTGAACGTGAAAGTCTGAACACATCACCGGCAATCGCGTCTAACCGCATGGAAGAAACCGTGGTTTTCATAATTGTAAACTCATCTGTACCTGTTTTGATTTCGTCGCTTGATATAATCTCAAGCGATAATGACTTTCTTCCCGCTTTCTTATATTCAAGCATAAGAAAATCTGCAATTTCACGCAGTACGACTATATCCGCACCGTCTTCATGCACGAATATATCACCGATACATTCACGCCTGATTTGCAATCCCATGAGCGAACCGAGGTAGTCACGATGAGTAAGCGGGTCTTGTTTAGATTTGTTCGCTCGAATAAACGTAAATAAATCCTGCGAAACAGGATAGTCCGGCATAAATACGCAGAGCATTCGTTCAGCGTTTTCAACACCGCCGTCTAAATGATAGTTTCGACATCCTGTTTGTGCAAGAAGTTGCTTTATCAAAGCAACTTGGCGTGCGTTTAAGAACTTGGTTGCTGTAAGAATATTCTTTTCCCTGCAGAGATACATTTTATCGCAAACGCCGCATAGAAAAATATATTCGTGGTTGTTATCAGCGTTGTCAGCTAAATGCTTGCAGATGTCTTTGTAGTTCATTAATTAATCTTTCTTTGCCAATGCCATTTCCAAATTCCATTTAACGTGTTTTCTGATTTCGTCCTCGCCGTTGAATTCCAACCCGAATACACGCTTCATCTTACCGACATTGTACATCATCGGAACATCGCTCCACCCTTTATCCTCAACTTCTATTTCGGAAGTCGATTCGGGGTGTTCCTCAAAAGCAATTTGTGCGATTCTCTCCCAAGTCACGAAGTCTGTCGCCAGTCCGAGAAAAACTTCTTCACTCAAATCACTTTCAAGAAGTGCCGCATACAGATTCGCAATTTGACCTGCTGCGATAAACTGTGTTCCGTCATGTTTTGTCACCTTGACAGGTTTGTTATTTACAACCGAGTCGGCTATATCACGGAAGCGTGAGTCAAGCTGCGTAGTCCCGCCCGTGAAACAGGGAGTCGCGTATGTATATCCGGGACGAATCACGTTTCTTTTCATAGCGACTTTTTTAGACTCATCACCCGCATTGGCAAAATACTGACTGAAACCGAGAACATAGGCTTCAATCGCAGCTTTAGTGCTGCTGTACAGGTTGAGCGGCATACTGCAAAATGTTTCGTCCATATCGGGACGGTTATGCCCCATAGCCGCAGTCGAGCTTGTGAATATAAATTTGCCGACGCCTGCTTTTTCCGCAATTTCGAGCAGATTTACGGTTGCCGCCGTGTCGTTCATAAGCATGGAAACAGGCTCGTTTCCCCAACCAAGTGCAATTGAAATGACCGCTTCACAGCCCTTTACGTATTCTGCCATGAGGTTATAGTCGGTGATTTCGCCTTTGACGATTTTGATATTCCCCATTTCGAGCATGGGGATATACTTATCGGGAGTTCGGGATAGTACAATCACTTCATGACCTGTCGCAGCTACGGCTAATGTAACATATTGCCCGATACACCCTGTTCCGCCTGTAATGAATACTTTCATGTTATTCTCCTTTTATTTTTTATTTTATGGAAATACCCTCTTGGAAGTTGGTCGGTTTTGTAGTTTGTTCTTTCATGTTGTCATTATAGCATGGAAATGATTGTTAGTCAATATGGGAAACGATTAATTTACGCCACTATATCAGAAATAACAGTTGAATTTCATGCGAGAATATGATATACTAACAGAAACTTCAAAACAAATACACAGGAGAGCAACCATGCTATACGAATACACTTTATCCGCACCACGAGAGAATTTCTACAACATCACCACTCAAGTCTGCGAAGCCATCACCAAGAGCGGTATAACAAGCGGAATCGCTATAATATACTGCCCTCACACAACCGCAGGAATCACAATCAACGAAAATGCCGACCCGGACGTGGTTCGTGACCTGCTCATCGGGCTTGACAAGGCATTCCCTGACCGTGCCGAGTTTCGTCATGCCGAGGGCAACAGTGCGGCTCATTTGAAAGCATCAGCAATGGGTTCAAGTGCGACTGTTATTATTGAAGACAGCAAGCTACTTCTCGGAACATGGCAGGGAATATATTTCTGTGAGTTTGACCCGCCGAGACAGCGGAAATTCTATGTGAAGGTGGTGGGAGAATGAATAAATTCAAGACTATAAGCGAATACATTGCTCAAATCCCCGCCGAAATCCAAGATATTTATGATTTCAACCCACGATAAACCTTCAGCAAATTCGGCAAATAATCATAACCCCATTCCCGAGGGATTGTGACCGGGTTTATATCCATAGCAACAAGCTCTTTTAACGAACGGTCAAAAGTAGCTTTTGTAAACAAATCACCGAAATGTTCTCTTGCCTTATGGATTCCCTTGTGAGTAGAAACGAGGTTCAATGTATCAAGAAGACGCTCCTGCTTTGAGGGACAAAACTCCTTAGATATGATTATTTTACGTGCTTTCTTCAAAGAGTAATAATCACCAAGCATGATGGTTTTTGAGAAATATTCAGTAACCGCTTCTTCAGACATTCGGTCGGATAGAATTAGTTTGGTACATCTTTCTGCGTCTTCGATTGCTTTTCGCAGATTATAGACCTTGAGATAATTGTATTGAACTTCAAACCGAATTACATTGATTGAATCTTTAAGTGACGGATTATTCGGGTCTTCTTTTAACAATTGAAAATATTTGTAATAACATCTGACAGTATAGGAAGCACACTCCAACGTAAAACCGTTTATACAATCTATTAGTCTGCGACCTTTTTCAGAATATTCTTGAAGTCTTTTAAGATGAGGCGGAACATCACCACGTTTGAGCAGTTCTATTAACTGCCACGCTTCGCATATATACCCCATTTCTTTCACATCGGAATTAATGCAGTAATCCACCCTGTTCACAGTATAAGATGAAAACAAGGGAATCAGGGGAGATATGCTTTTCGCCAAATCGTTATAGCAAGAAGCCAATTTATCATAATCTGCTTCACTGCTTGCTGTAACGTAATCATTTGTACCGGTTAATATTTTGGGATTGATTCTTGCTTCTACGATAAACATGAATCTGTAGCTTGAAGAATAATTACAGAATTTGAGTACCCATGAAACACCAAATCGTTGTTCATCTTTGAAGAAGATTTTATAATTTGTATAAGTTTCATCAACAGAACCGTCTTTCTTAAAGTATTTGAGCTTTTTACCCGAACCATGAATCTTAATTAATTCTTTGTCTTTGCTGTAATGCTGAAAGTCTTTCAATATTTCACTTAACTCTTTCCTTGAACCTACTAATGCTAACATAGAAAATGTGTGATAACCTAACGATGTTTTTAACATAACCTTATACCTCAAATCATTATTATTTAGAGAAAATCTGTCGCAATATTGGTAATGTTTTTCTCTATTATAATAAGGGTTGTATGAGTTATGTTTTTATTATTATGATCCATGTATTTACGATAGATCTTGATGATTAGTTGTCAGATGAATGTTGATTGTGTTTATTGATATTTTATAAAGAATAATACATATATGTACGAGTTGGGGGAGTTTGAAATTTCCATTATGGAAGCATGGCGTGACAGTTTGGAAGACTGGGAAAAGGGCTATGTGGATAGAGCTATAGCTGCTAAATCAGACAGAGAGTTTGATGGATGTGTTATAGCATTCCGTAATGAAGCTAAGCAGCGGAGTATTAATCCCAATAGTGTTAAAGAAACTGTTTCTCGAATGAAAGCAATGAGAGAATCAAACCGTGTTGGATCTAATACTCATGAATTCAATGAAAAGATGAGACCTATTGACCATACGAAACCAGCAACGAAGAAATCTTAACAAAAAATTATATAAGTGGGGGATAGCCCCCACTTATATAATTAATTCGATTGTATTACTTAACATCTTTACCATGGAGTAAAATCCATTCAAAAGAAATATCAATGGTATCAGACCAACAAGGGTACCCATATCTAACATATACTTTCATTATTGTTTACCTTCTTTCTTACATAGCTTACATATTAAACTTTGTATCAATCTTTTAATTATTACTCCAGATACACAGAGTAAAAATGTCATTACGATAAAACTCATAAATGTCATGATCCATGAACCTGTGACACTCCATGACATTGTTGTTGCTTGTTTATAACTTATACAACCAAGCCAACAAAATATTCCAGTCGTCGGTATCGTCATCACCAGACACATGATGCGAACAAATGTGTTTGACAGGTCTGTTAAGTTAATATAATCAGCTTCATTTTTATCTCCATTAGCTGCGATGGCCGCTGCTAACGCGGCAATTATAGCTGCTGGCATAATATCCCCCCTTTTTTGTTAACACAGTATGCTTCTCTGCTATATAATGAGGATTTTACTCCTCATTTAATAATTGTTTGTAACGCAATGCCAATTCCTCATATCGAGTTTTACACGTCGTAAGATATTGTTTGACTTCATCATATTTCCCTGCCGTAAATAAATCATCAATTTTCAAATAATCCTTTTCTTCGAGATAAGGGACATACAGTGAAATCATAACTGTTTCGAGGAAATAGTAAATTTCGGTAATTGGATTGCACCCACAACTATTATCCGATCCACAGGGTAATATCATTTTTTGCAAATCTTTTAAAAACTTATGATTCTCCACGGCACTGTCAAACTTAATTTCTATCATGTCAAATGATAGATCGCCATAAATTTCATTGTTGTAATCAATGTGTTTTGGTAAATCCATACGATTCTCCATTCTCCATTTTTAGTGAGGTATGGGTTCCTCTCATTAATCCGAGTTCGGCTCGGTCAATACTGCATAGAAACTTTGTAATTTCAACTCCTCAAACATGGGTATCTGTGGTTTCAACTCATCATACCCATAGTGTTCCTTTATTGGATATTTCGGAGAGCGTTCAAATTTCAATCTGATCCATGCCTCAAAATTTGGAACGGCTCTGTCTATGGTTACGATATAACCCGTATTTGCTTCCGTAAAATATTTCCGAATATCCTTTTCAATAACATCAAGTCGTTTCGAAGATGTCTCCAAATGTTTTTCTTTATTAAGATTCATAATATCATATCCGGACGGGAATTGATCGATGGGATAGTATTCAAAATTCTCAGGTGTCGTAAAAACGGCATCAACCCCATATTCGAAAATAGGGACAAGCATACCTTGTACTTCCGGGTGCAAGCAGGCTACGCCCCCAACTTGATTTGAATAATAGAAACCAGATTCGGCTTCAATTATTAACCACGTACCACCTGTGTTCCATAAATGAATAACATTTTTCATTGTTAATATCTCACTTTCTTTTTTATTTTGCCGCCACGGCCAGTTGTAGAATATTTGGTTCTTGTGGATTATTTTCGAGAACAGTAAGCTGGAGATGCGGTTCCCCAAACAAATAACACAATTCTTGAAATAATCCTTGAATATGATATTTCACTCTATCCATGTACTCTTTATCATCCGGACACATCAAGTAATAATCATATCTTCTTACTTTTTCCAGCTCTGGTATAACGCCAGCCATCAACCTTTTATTGCTACGAATACTTTTAGAAAGTTGCATTCCAACTTCTTTTATGGGTTGATTTTTTAAGTGTCGATGTGCTACTTTTAACTGCTCAAGTTTTAACCCCAATATGTCATGTTGAAGTTCATCGGACATCCATTGTGGTAAAATTCCCATAATCTAAACTCCTCTCCATTTCAAGTTTGTTAACGCAGTATACTTCTCTACTGTGTAATGTTATAAAAATAGCCGCCCAATTGGGCGGCTATACTAATTTTATTATTTTTTGTTTTGAATTATCGAATTTAATCGGTCTTCCCTTACAATTACATCAGAATATATTTCTTTTGTTTTACTGATATAATCATTATATTCATCCGACTCACGAAATTCCTTAAGTGCTTCTTGTTTGTGGTTTTCCCGTATTTGATTGTATGTTTGTCTCCACTCATTTGGCTTTCTTAACTCTTTAGATTCATCATCTTCTTTTTTATATCTGTCAGATAACCATCTCCGTGTTGCCAAATATTCTATGTTGTCGGGCTTTTCGAGATACTCTTTATCATAACCGCATTTATCTCGTTTGAGGATTTCCCCTGCTAAGAAAGCCATATCACTTTCTATTTGTGCTAATCTTTCTTCTACTGACATTTCATTTACCTTCTTTCTTAATTTTTAATGGGAGAGATATAAATATCTCTCCCAGACATTTTTAGTCAATTGTCAAATCTCGATGCTCTTTCGCGCATTCGGATTGTGCCTGTTCTTTTAAAAAAGTTTTCAAGTTTTTGATTTCTTCAACAAATTCCGGAGTTCCCGCTTTTCTGTGATTTAGCAACATTTTTAATTGATATTCTTTATCCGTCAATTCATTATTCGCAATATTGTTCATAATTTTTTCGTCTCCTTTCAATTATTATCAAATCTTGATGTTCTTCCTACAACATCGCCAAACTGATTGATAATTTTATCGTCACCTGTTTCCTCATTGTCTAATACTTTACATTCAGCTTGATATTCATTGTAAATGGTTTCAAGCTCTTTGACTCTATCCGCATCTTCAACAGACATTGGGAGTTGTTGTTCCGTAACGATTTCTCTACCGGAACGCTCAGCTACAGCTGTTCCGCGTTGTACATATTTCTGTTTGATTGATTGGATTTGTTGTGGAATATTTTTATATTTCAAAACATCTTTATCATTGGGGTCTGTACTCTCTTCGTCATTTTCATCCATATCGTGGATTCTATCCATCCATTTATCAAAATCCGATAATCCTTTTGACACATATTCCATTTTAATATCTCCCTTCTCATCATCTTTATTTTGAACAACACCTTTCCAGTATTTGATATCGCGACCTATAGCACCAAGTTCATCGTTATAAAACCAATTAAGTTGGACTCTCTGTAGAACATCATCTTTTGGAATATTACAAAAACTTTCATATTTAGCCCAATCAGATTCTTCTCCACCAAACTTTTCAACCAGTTCAGGTGCCGCATCTAATGCTCGAAATTGTTTATCGTTTCTGTCATTTTGACTTCCTTTACCAGCAAAACATTTTACTCCGGTAAGGATTGTATCTTTTGTAATAGTATATGTCTTGTCATTACCTTTCTTCCGATCTTTACGATCTTGAACCGTGACATCTGTAGGTATAATGATTTGTTTATCTTTTATTTCCCATTTGGCGAATTTTTCATTTTTGATTAAAGATACAAAACTGGGTTTAAGTTCACCATCTTCTTGGATTACGTCACCACTCTGTTGGCTCAACATCTGTTCCAATACAACTTCTCGTTCATCAATACCCTGTTGTTGGCTTTCTAAATATTCTTCGAAAGTTTGTCCTCCTTTGGCGATTCGGGCGGAACCATTGAACGTTCGTTCTGCGCGTTCATAATCGTTTTTCATAGTTTCAAGAAACTCTTTACGTTGTTTGATGTCTTCTTGAACCATTTCAATCAAAGGTTCATTAATCGTAACTCTACCTTCGATGATTAATTGCATACTGTCCTCCGTAATGGATATGTCCCCATCTTCCATTACCGAATATTCGAGTATATTAGCCGTATTAGTATCCGCTTCGGTTATTACAATCGGTTCATCGAAGAAACATTCACCGTAGTCACGAGCATCGGTCATCGTTTTTCCGATTCTCTCCATTTCTTGAAATAATCCCGGAGTATAGCTTTCTCCGGTACGTTCAGCATCCTTTTGACGCATGGCTCTGTACGATTCAAGATAAATGTCTTCATCGGTTTTTTGTTTAACGATAGTTCCTTCTTCTATCATCTGTTCTTGAACTGCTTTAAAACTGCCAACTAATCCAATACCAAGTTCGTTTGCTAACTCGGCTATTTGTTTTTCTTCTTTTGCGCTTTCAATAACGATTTCGTTACCATTTTCATCACAGTAACCATCGTATTGGACACCTTCATGTATTATCATAATAATTATATCTCCTTTGAATTATACTAAAATTTTATTTAAATGTCAAGCGGCTTTAAGCCGCTTGCAGTATTCTTTTTAAAATTAACTATTGACAAAACGTAGTTTTTGTGGTATACTATCTATACAGGTTTTGGAGCACCACCTCCAAAACCTGTATATTCCAATCATAAAGGAGTGATAGTAATGAATAAGGTTTTCATAGTCGACAGAAAAACCTTAATGTGGCAGACTATTGCAAAAGAAACAGCCCGACCTGTTTTTCAATTTGCGCATGAAGTGTTAGCAACACACAAGCCAATAGACTTTACACATATTTGTCAGCCATTCATAAATAGAATATCTGTTATGAGATAATTCTATATTATTGTTATTAACGGGGGATTATATAATCCCCCGTTAATAACTAAGAAATTACCGTAGTGACGTTAATTGTTGTAGTATGTTGGGAATTTTAACTATCTGAATTTTAAACTCCTTTTCATTTGTAAATTCTTGAACATACCATTGTAAATATTTTTCAATATTTTCTTTGTCATAACAATTTTGAAAAATCCAAAATACAGAACGTGCTTCATAAAAGTAATTACCCTTAAAAATTTCTTCATTTTCCATATTCCAATTTTCAAAAATCATTTCAATATCATTAAATAGTTTTTGTTCATTTTCTGATAATTTCGAGAATTCATTTCTACTACCAGTGTCATATGAGTATATAGGGACTTTATTATTCATACTCTCAAGTAGTAATTTTTCCTTTTCATTCATAAAATTTACCTCCCAATACTTTTTAAATATAAAACAGCATTGATAATGAAATTATTTAATCCCATATCTTTATTTGCCGGTAACTGAAGCATTGTAATAGTGCGACATATCGTTTGTCCATTATCATTTTTCGAGATCCCAACAACAACGCAAGCACTACTATAATTTTGCAAATCAGGAATCCATGTATTTAACGCAATATACATTGCTTCTCGGTTTTGATATTGTTTATTAAATCCCTGGTCTATCACACAAAACGCATTGTTGATATGCAATTGTGCTTCTTGATCCGTGACCATTCTTTCTTTACCACGTTCAGTTGAGTGTCCTGTAATATTAGTTAATACTATAGGTTTTTTATTACGATAAAGCGTTCCGTTATTCATTATATTAAATGGATATAATGAGTATATTTCTCTTAGTTTTGATATATCTTTATCTGTGAATTGAGACCCGGTTGTCTGATAAGCTCCGACATCACGATGATAACGCGAAATAACACCCTCTTGAATTACATATCCTTCTGTTTCTAATAAAGCTTCTTGAATTTTAAAATCGAAATCACATTCGATTTCATTTGGTAAATCTTTTTTATCCATAATATTCATTTCCTTTCTTTCGTTATTTTACAATGATTTTTATATTTTGTCAAGCGGCTTTAAGCCGCTTGAACGTGTTTTAAATTTGTTATTGACATATGACCAAAAGTATGTTATAATGTAAGTAGACTAGTGCTGAAGCCTAATTCAGCACTGTCTAAATACATTGAAAGGTCGGTGTTATTATGCACATTTTAACACAAAAAGACATACCAACCCTTGTGTCTCGAGAAGAGTTTTCTAAGAAACTCGTATCTCGAAGTGTCGATATTAAGAATCAATTCTTCCCGGAAAAGACTCGTGGTATTAAACCTGTTCGACACAAAAACTTATCAAATTATATTTGATATATTTAAGTGTTGTTAACGAGGGATTATATAATCCCTCGTTATCTTAAATCAATTATCAAATCTTGAGGGTCTTTCAGGTATGGTAGGTTGTTCTCGAATATCAGATAACCCCAGTGAATTACGTTCTTGAACGTATTCATTATATTCCTCTTGTAGACCGTTTATTTGGTCTTGAACATCCTGTGGTAAATCAACACTTTCTTGTACAGGAATACTTTCGACACGTGAACCACGTTTAAGTGTAGTATGTTCTTGAACGATTTGCCGTATACGTTGTGGAATACATTCACAATAACATATATCTTCTTCGACCCAAGAAGATACTTCAATTAATGATGCGTTTTCATTAACTCGCACATTACAAAGCATTACGCTTTCATCAAATGAAAGAACTTTCGCCATTTCTCCCATATGTTTAGGAAGTCCATGTCCTTTTTGTTCAGTGATGATTCTCCGGGCTTCTTTGGCGGCTTCATAAACTTTTCCTTCTGTTAAAACTGTTCCGTCCCAGAGTTTTATAACAGTATCATCATCGAACATGAAAGATTCTTTAATTAACATAGAATTTCTCCTTTGCATTTGTTGTTTATTGTGTAAATTAAAGAAATTTCGATTAAAATTACAATCTTTAATTTCACGATTAAATGAGTTTAATATTTTGTCAAGCGGCTTATAGCCGCTTGCAGTATTCTTTTTAATAACGCTTGACAATTTACCTATTCTATGGTATCGTGTTTGATATGGTAGTAACAGACGAGCTCTGTCGGAAGCGGTTCCTGTCAACTCGTCTGTGAATCCATATTATGAAAAACGTGATGAATGTGTTGGGAGCGGTTCTTCCTCCAGATTCATTCACGAAATCATACTTGACTTTCTCTTCCGTTTATGATATACTTAGATAAAACCACAAACGCAAAGGAAATTTAATCATGAAAGATTTTAAAGACTTTCTTATTAGGTATAATACTGAAGGCCCATCTGATGAAGTTGTGAATGACATCGAGGAAATAATCAGCAAATACGCTAAAGATGGTCATGAGAAACAATTAGCACTCGCTATTGCGTCGACTTCTGAATTGACGACGATGGCACTTTTGGAACGCTACCATCGTTGGTCAAACGGCGAGAAATAAATTTAGACATCACTTCGAGAACAAATTCCCGATATGACTTATCTTTTTTAGACATTATTATTTACCTAACCTTTCTTAATTTTTAATTGTAGTTAGTAGTGGGTGAGTTATAATAACTCTCCCACACTTAGTTAGTCTGATTCCTCATCAATGACTTCACACTTATCATCTGACTCTGGGAATCCTCCCAAAGGTACACTGTAACCGCTTATCTCCCCTTCATATTTTCGGAGTTCCTGTAATGTTTCAGGCGGAGGTAGTAATCCTCCCGCGGGTATAACATCATCACTGAGTTCTCCCTCATATAATCGTAGAGGGTGACGTATTAAGTCTCGACTTGTGTCAAACCCTTCCGTTTCAAATTCGACAGGATCTTCTTGAAGTTGGGTTTCTTCGGTTTTCAAGTATTCCGTGAAAGTACGACGTTCAATCTTCGGAGCTTTTTCGACGTCATTGAGACTCTTTTGATATTCTTGTTCAAAGAATTTCAAAACCTCATCATCTATTTCCTTTTCAATTTCCGCTTCTCGAGCAGCAATGAAAGCATCGGTATCAGCTTTCAGTTTGTTATAGATATTGATATTCAAATCAGCTTCCTCTTGCTCTTGGATAGTGTTTTCCGAAACACTATTGTCACTTTTATCATTAGCCATGAATAAACACCTAACCTTTCTTAATTTTTAATTA
>Ga0082212_10005649_pt1 | contig 16990 bp, 24 predicted proteins | sample TergutNt197P3_FD_71548 | JGI IMG/M metagenome (GOLD analysis project Ga0082212, IMG submission 71548) | Neocapritermes taracua P3 segment gut microbial communities from Petit-Saut dam, French Guiana - Nt197 P3 | ecosystem: Host-associated > Arthropoda: Insects > Digestive system > Gut ... | reverse complement strand
TGACAGAGGTATAACCAATCCTAAAATTATGAGAGCGGTCGATTTTCTTAATATGGGATAATATCATCCACCGTCAACTCCCGCCACGCTTTCTCAACCCCGATAAACTGCTTATGGCAAGCCCACAAATCCAAGAACAACCCAAGCGGACAAAGCCAAAAATCATCAGCACTCATCCGCATTTGAACAGTTCCGTAATAATACAGCCGAGTAAAAGTTTCAGAGTCCGTTACTCGGCTGTTTCGTTTTTTGACTCGTCACCCTCGCTGACCACATTCCGAGCCGTTCCTTTAAACATCGCCTCTGTTATTGCTGACTTATACCCCGCCAATTCCAACGGCGAAGTAAGAAGCTCGACTTCATCTTCGGTCAACAGTTCATTCGGCGATTCCTTATTTTTGAGGTTGTAAACCATAATAGACTGATTCGCCAACAAAGTCAAAAGCCACACGATTTCATCGAGAGCAAGTTCAAAATTCTCGGCTTTCAAAAGCCGTTCGCCGAGGTTTTCCAACCCGCCGTACCGTGATGCGATTGCCTTAGTTGCACGAGTCGTTAGCAATAACTCATGCTCATCACCGCCGATTTTTATAGTAGCGGTTCTTTCATTATCAGCCAATTTCCTCACCTCCGAAATTGGGTTCATAAACAGAAGTGAACCACTCGGAAATAGTGTCCGAATCCACCCCGCTTTCGCCCTCCGTGACCTCTGCCTTCCACGGATGTTTCCCCGATTCGTCAGCCTTATTTCGCCGCAGAACCGTCCCCTCTATTGTCGGTGTATTGAACGTAATACTGTCGCCTTTGGTTTGCAGATTAGTCGCGGGAATACCGAATTTCACCCGATAAAGCCAAAAATATCTGTAGCGGTTATTCGGCTTTAACGCACGGAATCCCACCGCCACAGGCGAGCCGTCATTTTCGCTTGCAGAAATCAGAACGCCGTTGTCATCGACTTTCACCCCTGTCAAATCTTGTGCGGCTTTTGTGCCGATATCGTCCACGCCGAGGGAGAGCTTCCCGCTCTTAAAATCCTTAATAATATCCGAAACGCCGTCATCGGCGTGTAACACCGCCTCGGCGAGTTCAATCGACAAATCCGCCTTGATTGCCTTCGCCAACGGAACGGGCGTTCCGTAAGTTTCCTCACCCTTGCTGTCCTCCGTGATTTTTGCATAAAACAGCTTGTCAAACCCGATTAATGCCATTGTTTTAATCCTCCAATTCGTAATTTTTAGCGATGTCAATCGCTTGATTGTGGTAGCCACTGTCGGTTTCATAACCTACATACAGCCGTGAAGTAATCGTAAAATCTGCGTTCAATAACGCTTTTACAATTTGATTTTTTCGCTTGATATAGTTCCCCTTGCTGAACAGCGAGAGCCGTGCCTCCTGTGTTTCGTTTTGCGGACGGTTGTCGGCGTGAACCTCAAATACATCGGCGAGCGGAGTGATTACAATGTACTCATCCGGCGCGGTATCGCTGAACACGCCAGTCTCCACTGATAAATTGAGCGTTTCCAACAACGCAGTTAATTCTGATAAAATACTCATAATTTGCTAATCTCATCTTCTATTTTACGTTTCATTGCCTCAATCGCCGGAGCGCGGCTCTGTGACTTGGCGGGTTTTAAGAACGGTTTAGGCGGCTGATTGTGTTTGCCGTACTCGATTATATTTCCGAGCATGGCATTAGTCGCTTTTCCCCGCCGTGGCTCTCGAAATCCGATTTTCACATCATAATTTCCGTTTCTGTCAAGCCGAGGTTTGGAAACTCCCAACGCACTCACAAGTTCGCCTGTTGAGCGTGATTTGTACTTGAGATTTTTTCCGATAACCGACTGCAGATTGCTTTTGACTTTCGCAAGCACAACTTCGCCGCCCGCCTCAAGCACCTTCGGAATAATGTCATCGGTGCGGCTTTCGAGTTTGGCAAGCGAATCGAGAAAATCATCCGGCATCGACATTTTAACTTGTGCCATTTTTACTCGCCTCCAGTCTCTCGCATAAGATTTCGATATACATTCCCCGACCGCGAATATCCTCCGCACTGAGAATTTTGTACCGTTTACCGCCGCAAATAATTAATTGTTTAGTCGTGACTTCCACATTTGGAATTTTGCGAAACCGAAACAAACAAGTCGCAGTCGAGAAAGCGGCTCTGTTAGCCCATATTTTCGTGCCGTGACGTTCCTCTTTGTAGGCACGGACACTCGCAAGAACGACATCACTTGAAACTGCAAACCCCTCCGAGTCTTTACGCAGAGCAGTTTCGATAATATCAATAAACGCACTCATTTTGCCTAAACTCATAAATGCCACCGTTCCTTGTTGAGTTCAAGTAATCGCTGAACGGTCTCCATCACATTGTTGGCGGCACTGGCAGTATCGGCGAAAAACCCGCCAGTCGAACCGTCCCGCGATTCGTACCAATGTGTGACGAGAAGAATCACCGCCTGTTCAGTCACAGGCGGGATTTTCTTCCAAACACGCTCTAACTTTTGAAAAGACATCGCATAATCAAGTGCGGCGAGGATATACCCGCGAATCAAACCATCATCCTCCGCTCCCAATTCAGGAGTCAGAATCAGATTCGCCTTTACTTTTGGCAACAGCGAGTTTACATGATTATCCATCACGATGCTTTCATTTTGAGAATCTGCACAGCTTCGGGGAGTAATAATTTACCGTCCACCCGCTCTTTGGCAAGAAACGCCACCATTCCGTTACCCGCAAACAACTCCTTCAACTCGGCGAACGAGCGAGTGCCTCTATCACCGATGTTGTAGTAACTGAAATCGCCGAAAGCCATAACTTTCGCACCCGCCGCGATTGTCGGCACATATGCGGAGGTGTGGATATTGTAGCCGAGGAGTCGGTCGGGTTCACCCGCTTGGTAGGACGGTTGCCATAAATATTGCCCTGTTGTGTCTTTCAGCTTGCGGAGATTCGCCAACGTCTGGTCGTTGGTGATAAACGAGGCGTTTTTCCTGTACGGACGTTTAAGCGAGTACACGAGGTTCAGCACCTCATCGGACGTAATCGCCGCCGCACCCGCCGTAGTCACACCGATTTCGCCGCCGCCTGTTGCGGCAAGCAAACCAAGCGGCTGAGTCGTTCCGTTGCCGTTCAAGAACGCATCCTCTTCCGAGTTAGCGAGAGCCATTCCGAATTGCCGCAGAATATATCCCTCAAGATTGAAAGCGTTGTCGTACAACAACTCCTCGGTGATTTTCACGGCAACGTGAAGTTTGTGTGCATCGAGAGTTGTCTGCGAGAAAGTCGCATCGCTGAATTGCAATGCACCACCCTCGGCAATCCACAGTGCGGCGGGTTTTGTCCCTGCGATGTTGATTTTATGCTCGGCAGACGTTTTAATAATCGTGCCGAGTTTCCGCATAATGCACTCTTCAGAAAGCGTTTCGATGAGCCGCGAATCGTACTCTTCGGGTACGAGGTACCCGCCGTTGGCATCAGTCCCGACTTCGAGTACATTGCTGATTTGACGGAAGTTTGAACGCAGTGCCTTGAGCATATCTGCCTTGTACTCATCGCTTGCCCTGCCAGTTTTTACGTTTTCCGGCGTTTCGGGTTTTTGCGGAGAGCCAACAATCGGTGCAGAAGTCGGTTTCTTGAGTTCATTCTCAATCGCCGACAGCTTACCCTCGCGTTCGATTTCCGCAGTGAGTGCCGAAATATCAGCCTCCATTTTGTCGTAGGTGGCGGAGTCCTCAGCCGAGAGTGTAACGGACACCGCACGTTTCTCGTCAAGAAAAGCCCTCGCCGCCGTGATTGCCTTGTTCCTCTTGTCGTAAAGCTCATTGATTTTCATTAGAAATTACCTCCGTTTAATAATTTAAGCCGTGTATAACACGACTCAATGGTTGTTTGGTTTTCGTCAACAACAGGCTCGGTAATCGACTCTGTTTGGTTGACAATTTGCTTTTCAAATTTGCCTGTAATCGGCTCGGTGACAGACTCGGATTTTTCAATATACCCGTCTGCCAATCCGTGTTCAATCGCCTCGTTTGACGGGATTAACTCCGCTTTGTTCATCAGAAAGTTGAGTTGTTCACGCGACAGTCCCGTCCGCTTTTCGTAGGCATTGATAATCCCCTCTTTGACTTTGTCTAAGTCAACGGCAACTCGCCGCATTTCCTCACTGTCACCAATCGCGATTGTTGACGGATTGTGAATCAACATATACGCAGTCGGTGACATCAGCACCGTGTCTGCAGACATAGCAATTACACTCGCCGCCGATGCACAGATTGCTCTAACTTGGAATTAATCCGCTTGTCGATTTGGTACGCTTGTGAAAGATATTCTTTCGCTGATAATGCTCTCATAATTACCCTCCTAAATTCGCCTTTACAGCGTTTATTAAACTATCTTGACTCCGCTCCTTGCGGGATAATGCCGCCATAATCTGCTCGTCAATTGTCCCCTCGGTGATGATATGATGAAGTGTTACCGTCCGTGACTGCTGCCCCTGCCTGTATAATCGGGCGATGGTTTGTTGGTATAACTCAAGCGACCACGTCAGTCCAAACCAAATCAGCGTACTGCCGCCCGACTGCAAATTCAGACCGTGTCCGGCACTGGCAGGGTGGATGACTGCCACAGGAATCTCGCCGTTATTCCAACGCCGAATGCTGTCATCGCTTTTGAGTTCGGTGACGGAAAACCGCTCCTTAATCCGCACCAAGTCATGTTTATACCAGTAAGCGACTAACACAGGCTTACCGTTTGCCGACTCGATTAAATCCTCCAACAACTCCAACTTACGCTCATGGATTACGCTGACATCGCCGTTGTCATCGTAGACCGCTCCGTTTGCCATCTGTGTCAGCTTGCCAGAGAGAGCGGCGGCGTTGGCGGCGGTGACTTCCATGTCCTCAATGATTAAATCCCGCTTGAGTTTGTCGTATAACCGCCGTTCTTTTTCGGAAAGACTGACTTTATGCTCCACCGACAGCAGCTCCGGCATAGGCAAATGGTCAATGGCTTTCATGCTGATTGTGATGTCGGCGATTTTGTCGTAGATTTGCGGCTCGGAATCGGGACGGATTTTGTAACTGAAAATCTGCTCGCCGTTCCGTTTGTCGGGTTGGAAATATGCCTCCCGATACCGCCCGATGAATTTGCCTAATCGCTGACCCATATCAAGCAACCGAAACTCTGCCCATAAATCCATTAAGCCGTTCCCGCTCGGAGTTCCTGTCAATCCGACTATTCGCCGAATTCGCGGTCTGACTCTCATTAACGCTTTGAATCGCTGTGCCTTGTGGGACTTGAACGATGACAATTCATCGATTACAACCATATCGTAATTGAAGGGACGCGTCACACTGGTGTGCTCGTGAATCAGCCATTTCACATTCTCGCGGTTGATTACATAAATGTCGGCTTTGGCTTGAAGAGCCGCCAACCGCTCCGCCGCCGTTCCGACCGCCACCGATACTCGCAAATGCCGCAGATGTTCCCACTTTTGCGATTCTTGTTTCCAAACCGTGGAAGCTACTCGAAGCGGGGCGATGACAAGAATTTTGCTGACATCGAAATCGTCGAAAAGAAGTCGCTCGATTGCGGTCAGTGTGATGGCGGTTTTGCCGAGTCCCATGTCCAAGAAAACGGCGGCAATCGGATTGTCGATGATGTAATCAACGGCAAACCGCTGATAATCATGTGGCTCGAATTTCATCAATAATTCCCCCAATCTGAGTTATATCGTCCAAGACGAATACTCGAAAACCAAGCCGCCGTAACAGACCGTGCCTTGCCTCCTGTAACGGAGTCGGTTTCTTGCCATAACGCTTGACTTCAACAAATCCGATTTTGCCTTCGGGAAGTAAAACGAGGCGGTCGGGGAATCCGTCAAAGCCGGGGCTTGTAAACTTGGGTGCGATACCGCCGACTGCTTTGACGGCTTTGACGAGTTTCTGTTCGATTGCTTTTTCGCTCATAAGTTTCCTTTCGTAAGACACAACTTCGATAAAATTAGTTGTGCTTGATTTTTTCGTGGTTTCATGCGGTTTGTTGGCACTCGACACACAAGCTACACAAGATTTCCCTATATATGCGTGTGCGGATTACAGGCGTTGTTTTTATGTTGTTTTTAACCCATTTTGTATATAATGGAAAATGGTTGTGTTACTTGTGTTTCAAGAGCCGAAAAACCTTGCTGTAAAGCCGTTTTTATAAACTGACACAACTTCGTGCATAAAGTCGCTGCCGTCCATAAAGCGGGAGTTTCTTGATAGAATTACCCCGCTCCCAATTATCCACTTTTGTCATTAATGCGGCTAACGCATAGGAATCGGTGGGTTTCAATTCGGACAGATTCCGTCCGAAACACTCGCACCAAATCTCGGCGTTGCTGACGGTTTCCCGCCGCACTGAACCTATGGGTCGGGTTGGATTATCAGGGTCGCTGATATAACTGCGGCGTTCGTAGACGGTCATGGTTTCCCAAGTATCCGGCAATAAAGTGTCGAGGTATTTCTCGACCATGCCCTGCCGTTCGTCAACCTCCATCGCCTCACGTTGTGCCTCTGCCGCCGCCGTAATTAACTCGCCTTCGAGATACAGCCGCTCGCTCGACTGCCACAAATGTTTCGCCTCCGCCCAAATTTGGTCGCGTTCATCGGCGGCGAAGCTCCACCGCTTAATCTGCACTTCTTGGTGGCATTTCACAATCCAAAACCGCCGATTGCCTGTGACATCACGCAAATACCCCCGCTCGCCGTTGACCGAGCCGATAATCACGCACTGGCGCGGATGACTCTCGACCGTCTTGCCGTAACTCGGACGGTATTTGTCATCGGCGGTTGACAAGAACGATTTCACCCGCTCGACATCGGCTTTTTTCATTCCCGCCAACTCCCCGATTTCAACAATCCAAAACCCCTGCAATTTCTCGGCGGCACATTTATCGTCCATGTCGGTCAGCGACAGCGTTTCGGAGTAAAATTCCTCACCGACAAGGTCTTTAAAAAGCGTGGATTTCCCAATCCCCTGTGCGCCGTCAAATACGAGAACGCTGTCAAACTTCGTGCCGGGTTTGTAAATCCGAGCCACCGCCGCCGCGAAGGTTTTTCTCGTGACGGCACGGACATAGGGCGTGTCATCGGCTTGCAGACAGCGAATCAACAGGGTTTCAATGCGGGAAACGCCGTCCCAAAGAGGCAGTCCGTTGAGGTAATCGCGGATGGGATGGAAACGGCGGTCATCGGCGATTTTCGTAAAACTGACATCATGGTTTCGGCTTGAGAACGGCACATATCGCGTGTCAAGCAGAGCCTTCAATTGAGCGGTATCGGCATCGCGCCAGTATTTGTTGTCGGGAGGACGTTCCCACGGCACATCGCCCGTAAGCTGAATGCGGTTTGCCAATTCGTTATACGCGAAGTTGGCGAAGTCGGGGTCGTTGTTGAGAATCAGCATGGCGTTCCACACGCTGTTTTCGAGGACACTACTGCGGGTCTGATATTTGAGCAACCTTCGCCAGTCCGCCGCCTCTTCAAATAACGCCTTCGCCTCCTCGACTTTCTCGGCATTCAGCTTGAGCTTCACCGCATCTAAAGTTCCCGCGTAATCGAGCATGGCTTTGACGGAGGATTTGTCATCTAAATCGCCGAAACGATGAATGCGATATAAGTCGAAAGCGTTCAGAAGTTTGCCGCAAGCGGGGTCGGTTGCATGGTGACTATATGCGAATTTTCCGTGTTCATAAACGACAAGACCGCCGTGGCTTTCACCTCGACAGTAGGTATATCGGTCGGGTTGGGTCGTGCTTTCGTAAACGCCGTCCAAAAGGCTCTCGATGACATCATCGACCGTGTACACTCTGCAAAACGCACCAATCAGACCGCTCTTTTCAAGAGGGTCTTGTTGGCGGTTGATTTCACGCTTGACTGCCTCGCTCTCACTTTTAGTCGTTGCCCACTGCGAGCAGTCCCGCCAGTCATCGTACTCCGCGAGAATCGCATCGACATCGAGAAGTTGACCGTCTTGCCGTTGGAAGTCGTAAACGCCGTTAGTCGAACAGGACGGGAAATACATCATGCGGTTGCACTCGAAACTGCAGGGGTCGACAAGTTCCATGCCAACCCGCTCCGCTATTTTCCGCAGAATCGGCGGGGCTTCATCGGGGCTGACGTTCCGGCTGAACAACACGGCGAGCCTGTATCGCTGATTTTCGAGCGTGTGACTGTGGGTCGTGTGAATAAACCACGTCATGCCCGGCAGTGCCGTCCGAATCAGCTTGAGGAAGTTCACGTCTTCAGGGATGGAATCGAAGTCGAGCATTCCGAAAGAAAGGTGAATCACGTTTTCGGATTTCCGACTGCCGCCTCGGAGCTTCCCCGCCACGAGACCGCCGTGGTCTTTGAGTTCCTCGCGGCGGGATTTTGACATCTTTGCGAATTCCTCTGCGGTCTCGCTTGTGCGAATGGGGTTGACAAACCGCTCTAATAGGGCGTTCCATTCGATTGACTTGTTTTTGTACTTCTTCTGCGTTTTGCTGTCGGTGACAGCAATGTCGACTATTCTCATTCGTACCCTCCGTTAAATCTTCATATTTCCGAATCCGAAAAATACCGAATCGGAATATTGTGTTCTTTTGCAAACTCCATCTCGGCAAGCATTCCGTCACTGACAACATCGCCCATCACCCATAATTGCTCACACATGGATAATAGTTGAATAGCGAAACTCATGCCGAGTTTCCGCTCCGCTTTGTCGTTGTCATCCAAAAACTGCGTGAAATGAAGATGTGCCGCCAAAGGCATCACACCTTTGTTGACGGCAAACTTGCAGTAGGCAATCGCACGTCTGACGTTGCCTTCGGTATCGCCTTTATACGGCGAGCAGATGTAAGCTGTAATCATACCGTGCCTCCGTCTTTTTGGAGTTTTTCTGTGCAAACTTCGCACAAAATAGTCGTTGAGTAAAGGTCAGCCTCACCGTCTTTTAGCACGTCAACGATGTCTATTTTCTGCTCAATTCCGCATCGCGGACAATGGCAGTTCACGTTGTCGCATTCTATTTTGATTGTGATTTCTGCACTGCCAATGGTTTCTTTTACATAAAACATAACGCATCCTTTCCGGCATAAATATGCCTAACACCTCTCTGCGGATATACCGCACCATTCCAACAACTTACAGATGAATTCCTCACCCCACTCGCTGAAAGTGTAATAATCCGCATCGTCAGCCTCACTGCGTTCTTGTGCGGTTATGCTGTCGTTATCGACCGTGATGTAATACCGCTTGGGGTTTAATCGGCACTTTTTCAGCCAAAGTTTGTCTTGTTCGTTCATGAGTTTTTCTCCAATTCTTCTATTCTCGCATGGGCATCGGCGAGTTGCATTTTTAAGTTTTCGATAATTGAATTCTTGTGCGACACCGCATTGTGGTGCGTGACTTTGAGATTAGCAAGTTCCGACTCAGCCTCTGCCGCACGAACACGCAGTTCCTTGACTTCCTCTTCGAGCGTTTTAGGGAGCATAGCCGGAATCGGCGGCGGTTTAGATTTTTTTGCAGTCTTCGGCGGCGGGGACGGTTCATCGGCAACAACGGTGAAAGTTTTCGACGGTGCGGCATCAACAATGGGAATGTCAACTTCTAACTTCTTTTTGTCGAGCGTTGCTTTATATGCACCCCATAAGGTTTTCTCGCCTTTGTCAAGCTGTTCTATGACTTTCGGTTCAGCGTTTTTTACGATATACTTCGCACGTTCATATTGCTTACCGCTCATGCCGAATTTTTCACCAACGGCATCACGAGTTCTTCCTTTTCCAAGATAGGGACAATTGTCCCTATCTTCATTCAATCCACCCTTGCCGCCTGCAGATTTACGTTCAAGCGACTTTACTTCTTCAATTTCCTCAATCAATCGTGCATAATCCATTGTTTCAGAAAAGGTGAATTGTTTCCTTTGTTCATTTTCGGCAAACTCAATCCGTAGTGCCTGTTCCGCATCAACGGCGGGAATAACGTGTGCCATGATTTCCATTTCGCCGTTTAATTCCACCGCTCTTAACCGCCGCAGTCCGGCGAGGAGTTGATACTCCTCACCTTTATCGCCAATCGGCATTACCAAGACAGGATGAAATAAACCATCCTTTTTTATCTCCGCCGCAAATTCGGGAATGTCTGTCACTTCTTTACGAATTCGCTCGGTAATCTTGATTTTATCAATTGAGATAATCATCGTTATCCTCCAACCACACAAGACGTTTTTTACTCCGGCTGTTAAGCCCTTTATTGTAATGCTCCACAAAAATGCGACAGAATTTTTTTCGCGTGGATGCGGAATTGACTGCCCCGCGAACACGGGCGGTTTGGCAGTAATCATACCAAACGAGTGCGAATTTATCTGCCATACGAGCAGTAAAATCAGCCTTTCCGAAACGGCTCACGAATTCGGCAACACCGAGCAGACACTCATATTGCGATGCAACAGGAATCCCGCACCATGTATTTGCAATGAGACTGAGCGTTTCGTTAAACACGGCATAACCGTAATCATTGGCAATCGTGAATAGTGCGTGAATAGAGCCGAGATTCCAAAAGGTCTTACCACCGCCAACCTTGAAACCATTCGCCTTGACAATGTCGTTTATGCGAATACACTGTTCATCTTCGGAAAGAATCCCCGCCTTAAAGTTGTCAAACTGAGTAAGGTTGCGTTTGTCTCGGTTTTGTTTTCGGAAATAGTCGGCTTCCTGTTGGTAGGTCAAGCCCTCCAAAACCACGCACAAAGCGTGAGTGTAACCAAGATTACGCATCGCCTTTGCACGGTGCGCGCCGTCTATGATGTGAAACTTTCCGTCTCTAAGCGAAACGGTAAGAGTGCCGAGTTTTGCTTCGTCAAAGCGTTTGACGATGTTTGCGACTTGTGTGTCGCTCGTCCCGCGCTGATAGTCGGCGGGTTCAAGTTCAGCGAGAGCAATTCGCTTAATACGCTGATTAGTTGTTTTCGTAGTGTTCATAGATTTACCTCAATCTTTCCTATAAAATTTACTCTGAAATCCGTCTGCTTTCATAATCAAGCCGTCAGCCCACGAAGGCAGTCGGCTCATCAGTCCGCAGACAGTTTCGACTTTTACATTTTGCGGCACTTCAAGTACCGCCTCATCGTGAATGTGCAAAACAATGTCATAATCCTGTAACGTCTTCAGCGAGAACGCAAGCAAGTCACGCGCCACACTTTGGCAGATGTTCTCGACCCACTTCCCGCCATAACTTTCAATCCGATTCCACCGCTTATTCGTGCCGACACCCATATATGACACGCAGGGCTTGCCGAAACGGTTCTCGCCGATTTGCGGTTTGTAGTAGGCAAGCCGCCGACCGCTCGGCAGAATAATAAACAACCACTCATGCTTGCACTCGAATTGTAATCCGTGGGTTTGCGTAGGAATCCGTTCTTCAACCGCCTGTACTGCCGCCCTGTCGACTGCGTACCAAAACCGCACAATGTTGGGATTCGCCGACCGCCACGCTTTTACCAATGACGGCAGTCCACTTTCGGTTAATCCCATTGACAACGCGCCCATGCTTTTCAATGCCGCATTAGAACCACCGTAACCGAGAGCCAGTTCCGCAACTTTACCTTTTGAACGGAGCGGTTTATCAATCCTGTCGAGCGGAATATTGAACATCGCACTCGCCGAGGCTTCATAGATTTTGCCGTGCGTAGCGAACACCTCATTTCGCCACGTTTCCCCCGCGAGCCACGCAAGCACCCGCGCCTCGATTGCCGAAAAATCCGAAACGATGAGTTTGTTGCCCGACTTTGGAATAAAAGCCGTGCGGATTAGTTCCGACAAAGTTTCCGGCACAGAATCGTAAAGCAACTCCACCATTTCCATATCGCCATTTTTTACTAAGCCGCGAGCCTGTTTCAAATCGGGGAGGGTTGTCGCGGGAAGATTCTGTGCTTGCACGTTACGTCCAACCCAACGTCCTGTCCGAGAGCCGCAAAACTGAAATAATCCCCGCACCCGATTATCGGAGCAGACACAGTTCTGCATCGCGTAATATTTGGCAATACTCGTTTTGTTGTGCTTTCCGACACAGCCGTCCATGTCGACCACCTTGTCAACAAGAGCCATGTCGAGCAGAACGCCTCGGTCGTTGATTAACTGGTCGATTGCGTACAGTTCCCACTCTTCATCGGAGACAGGGAAGTCAGCGAATCGTGATTGTGCTGCCATTTCGACTTCCACGTCAACACGATTGTACTCCTTGAACGTCTGCCAATCGCTGTCCTCGGTAAGCGAGAATTGTTGGGTTTTGCTTGGAACGCAGAATTTCTTAATGAGCCGCTTACCCTCGGACATTTTCCGTTGTTCAAGGTTCAGCACTTCACCCGCCCATTCGAGAGCCAACGGCAATCCGAGCGTTGCCGCCCAGACCATACTGCACCGCCAACTCTTGGGATTGATATATTTTCCAACACCGAGCAGATGTCTCGACAGACATACCCGTTCAAACATGGCGTTCCATGCCCATTTGAGAACGCCGTCATTTGTGAGTGCGGCGAGAATCTTCGGCGGGATTTTCTCGCCGTGTTCAAGGTCAATTACACGGACGGGGCTTCCGTCTACCGAATAGCCAAAAAGCAGAATCTTAAAGTCGGGAGCTTCGGCATACCGATGAACGCCGCACTTGATTAAATCGACAGATGAATACGTTTCAATGTCAATGCTGATACTTTTCATTCAGTTCCCCCTTCAATTTTTTCAATATTAGCCGTTCAAGACGTGAAATATATGATTGTTCTACACCGACAACCTTTGCAGTTTCCGACTGTGTTTTGTTTTCATAAAACCGCATTTGGATAATGAGCCGCTCCCGTTCATTGAGTTTAGAAACCGCATTCCGCAAATCCATGAATTCTGCTTCACGTTCGAGAGGGTCATCGTCATAATGTGCAAAATTGGCACAAACCTCTGTAAACTCGAAATCATTGCCCTCTTCGTTCACCCATATCATGGGAAGTGTGAATTCCCGCCACGGATTTTCTTTTCGCAGAAACATGAGAATTTCATTGTTAATGCACCGACTTGCATAAGTCGCGAATTTGAATCCCCGCGACTCGTCAAAGGTATTCGCGGCTTTTACCAATCCCACATTTCCGACCGACACAAGTTCGTCAAATTCGATACCTGTGCTGAGATACTTCTTGGCGATATATCCCGACAATCCTGTATGCTCTGCCGCATTTACCATTACTTTCACCGTCCTTAAAAGAGAGGGGAGCGAGTGGAAACCCGCTCCCACTTACAAAAACTAATACAAATAATCGTCATCATCATCGCCGCCGCCGTCATAACTGAAATCATCATCGAACGCGTCCTCGGCTTTGCCTTTACCGCCGAGTGAATCGCCGTCCTTGACTTTCTGAATGTGATTCAAACCACAGGCGATGCCTTTATTTCCGTTGGAATTGAATGCGTAAAAGTTCACGTTGGCTCTTGCGTAGACACCGCTATAAACCTCCGAGCGGTCGAGAATCGGTGAGCGATTCAAGTCTACAATGCCCGGCGCATCGGCTGAGTTGGCATTGACAAAAAAGCTATTCGCGTATGCCTCATCATCGGGACGTTCCTCATCGCCGTCACGGAGCGGGGTTTTGAGTGCGGTAAGCGGAGGCACGGTTTTTCCGTTGCCCTTCAGCTTGCCTTGTCCCTCATCGTAGGCGGCTTTGATTGCCTTCTTGATTCTGTCAAGGGTCTTTTTGTCGTCTTTGCGGATAATCAGCGAAACGCTGAATTTCGGCGTACCGCCGTTGATTGACTTCGCCTCCCACACGTTGGCATAGGATAAACGCACGATTTCCGTGGTGACTTCTTGGGGGCTTTTGGTTTTCTTGTTCATAAGATTTACTCCATTTCATTTTTTTCTTGTAGCGAAGGCGGCTCTGAAAAAGCCTCATCCGCAGTGGTTACTGTAATCGGCTCTCGTTTGTCGCTTTCCGGCACGAGAGCGGGTTTTCCGAGCGGTTTGATAATTAAATCGGCGAGCAGTTCATTCAGCTTTTTCGCACCGCCGACCGCCTTGCCGAGTTCGGTAATACCGAGCAGCTCGCTTTTGTAGATTTTTGTGTGACCGTTCTTGCGTAGGATTTCGGCGGCTTTGTCGGAATCGGTGATTTTACGGCGGGAAGTTCCCCTCACCAATTTGAAACCGCTCCACTGTTTGCCTTTACAGGCGGCTTTGAACGCGTAATCTTGAATGTCTTTCGCCCACGCTGTCAAGCCTTCGATTTTGCCGAGAAAGCTTTCAATCTCGTCATCTTCGAGTAGGGACGGAAGCGTGACGGGGTCTGCGAACGCATACTTCGCCAATTCCATGTTGTGTTCGGCTCTTGCCCTGCACTCGGATTTCGCACGGCAGAATCCACACCAGTCTCCGCATTGAAATTCCCCCTCGCCCTTGAAAGCGATGTCGGCAGTCGGCTTTAATTCCTCATCTGCCCATTGGTACAACTCGGCGGCACTCATCTTGAATGTGCTGATATTCTCGCGGCGGGGCTGATAGACGGTCATGCTGACAGTTTCAATGTCGTAAATACCGTCAAATAAATCCAACGCACCGAGAGCGTACAACTTCATCTGCGGGTTGTCCTCCGCAACCACCAAAACCCCTGTACCGTACTTGAAATCCACGACATGGAGCGTTCCGTCTGCGATGATGACACAGTCAGCCGTGCCGAATCCCTCCGGCACCCACCGCGAGAAGTCGAGCCGTTGTTCGACTAACACTCGCGGTTCTTTTGCAGAGCCTATTAGTTCAAGAATATAGGTCACATAGTCGTGCGTGTGTTCTTCCATTTCGGCATCATAAAAATCGAGATTGTCACGGACATCAGTGACATCTTCACCGAGAGCAGACCGCACCTTATACTCGCCCAACTCATGGGCGCAAGTTCCCTCGGCGGCATAAGCGGAAGTGCTGTCGGGATAATGCTCCGCGAGCCGAGCAGACGGCGGGCAGTTCAACCACCGCTCCGCACTCGATGCCGACAGAAAAGCGTGTTGTTTTTCGGGTATTTCTTTCATTGCAACGCCTCCGCATCCGCTTTGAGTGCGGCATAATTTTCCGGCGGAACGCTCGTGAGATTCCCACTGCCGTATTTCTTCAGCAACGCCTTGACTTCGGTGCGGAATCCCGATTCTGCTTTCGCCGCGATGATTCCCCGCAGTTCTTCTTTTGTGATTTCGGTAGTTTCGGGAGCGGGCGGCGGAGCAGCTTGCGGTTCTGCGAGTTCAATATGCTCCTGTTCCGCGACCTCCGGCGGTTTGCCGTTGTAGAAATCCGTCAGACTGTCAGCCGCGTTGGTGAGGGATTTGGCGGCGGCGCGGAGTTCCTTGATACAACGGTCGAGTTCAGACATTTTCGCCATTGGTTTTTTCACCTCCCTCCTCAGTTGAGTCATCTTGCCGAATAGTACGCAACTTCACGGCGAGACGTTTTGATACGATGGATATTGCCGAAAGAATCCCTGCGATTTCTTCTTCTATTTCGGTATAATCCTCAGTTTTTGCCTTTGACATGGCTTCACCTTCCTTTCCGAAAGGGCAATTTGCAACCCCTTCTACTATCTACAGACAGTTAGAAGGGGTTTGCTAAAGAAATTTAGAAATTTTCTTCAAAATATTTTTTCAACATCTGAAGAATGCGTTTTTTGTGGTAATTAATGCTCGTGAATCCGTACTTGTCGACTAATTCACGCTCGGTCTTTTTGTTCCAAAAAATGTCTTTGATGAGTTCCTGTTCCCACTTTTTCAAGAGGGAGCGGAGAGCCGTGTACAAAAAGTCAAGCATGGCTTTATCTTCAAAAACAGTCGTAAAATCACAACCGTCAGCGAACAAGCCTTCCCCTGCGGAATCGTCCAAGTCCGCTATACGTCTGGTGTTATTCCGTTGACACCCCTCGCACTTTTTGGCACATTTCAGTCCGTTGGCTGACCTGTGTTCAGAATCGCAATAATGGCTCATCTGACAATTACCGCAATCAAACGGACAACGTGCGGTATACTTGTCCACGCAAGAAACAGCACGTTCTGCTTGTTTCTCTTGTGTCCAAATGCTCTGCATATTGGCACGGGCGATTTCCTCTCCTGTTTCGTTTTGCGGCAACCTCACAACAAGCCCCGACTCCTCGTCAACAAACCAACGCTGCGGGTAGGTTTTGTTTTCGGAATTAGCGAGGCACTCCGCACGGGTAGTCGTGATGTGACTGCCGTCTTCCGTGAGAATGAAGTACGACATCGGCTCGCCCGATTTTGCCTTATACGGGATTTTCATATAGATTTACTCCTTTGTTTTTCATTGGTTGGGGTTTGAAAATCAAAGTGAGTTACGGATATTTGGCGATATAGCAGAGCCATTCCGATAACTTGTCCGTTCTTGCAATAAGCAGGGACTGGCTATCAAAATACGTCGAACGCAAAAACGCCGTGATTCCGTTGTTAGGAATCGCGGCGTTTTGAATGATATATGTAATTCTATCCCGAAATGGTGCGGGAAATTTAAAATTGTTCAAAAGAAAAAAGCCTCCTTAATTTTTCATTAAGAAGACTTTATCACACGAACCTTATGCGAACCTTATGTGAACCTTATGCGAAACATATATTTATCGCAGAATAACATAAAAAAGTTCTTAGAGTGACATCATTCTAATCACTTTTTATTTTTATTGTTGAATCATGGTGAAAATCTATACCCTATTTCCCGCTCAGCTTTTATGTATTCCTTGCCTTGCGAAACTTCCGAAAGATTACTTCGTATCATGCTAATCACTCGCCACAGGCTGTTGCTTGCTTTTTCGGAATACTCCTCACCCCAAACAATCCGCAGTAATTGTGCGGTTTCTAAAAAACAGCCACTGTGTTCCATTAGCACCTTTAAAACTTCAAATTCTTTTTTAGGCAGTTTTACTTCAACATCGTTTACAAAAACAAGGCGGCGTA
>Ga0082212_10005648_pt1 | contig 16992 bp, 8 predicted proteins | sample TergutNt197P3_FD_71548 | JGI IMG/M metagenome (GOLD analysis project Ga0082212, IMG submission 71548) | Neocapritermes taracua P3 segment gut microbial communities from Petit-Saut dam, French Guiana - Nt197 P3 | ecosystem: Host-associated > Arthropoda: Insects > Digestive system > Gut ... | reverse complement strand
CCGATTATGGAGTTTCATTGACATGCAGCGAGTTTGATTTGAATTCAAAACCTCACATCTTACAAAACATTGAAAAACAATTGTCATTTAACATTCAGACCGGAAGTAAACCCATGGAGGTAACAGTTTTAGATGTGGTTAATCCTAACCTGTTGTGGGACAGTAATCAAATCAATTGGGATAATGGTATTAATCCAACGTATGTAGTTGGCTCCGACAGGGTTGACGCCGACAATATGACCATACGAGAACTTGCCAACCTCCTCTCCGACATTAAGGGAACCCCACACTACTATAAGGGAAACGACAACACTCTTCACGACTGGAGTTTTCACTACCATTACGACAATTTGATGATCGAAGACCTGAGAAGTACTTTTGGCATCCAACTGAAAAAAGAAAAAATAACGCTACCGCTGTATATAATATCACATTGATAATTGACCCCGCCGATTCCAATGAAAGTGTTGTTTATCTTAAAAAAATTTGGCTTACCTTGTAATGATTTTTCATAGCGTTCTGATGGACTTCGATGCTTTGTAAAAATCAAAATGGAAAAACTAATTATTAGAAGTTCCCATAATTATTAGAAGTCCCCTATCGTATTCTTCCCGCTTTTGGGTAGCATCTGCTTTTTGATTTACAGAAATAACAAACTGAAGGCGGTTTAAAACAATAAAGGACAAAACCGCGAATAAAAAATTTTCTGCGGCTTTTTATTTTGATGATGGCGTTCAGAAATGGTTATAACCATCTGATAATAAATAATACGATATTGTCGATAGCAAATAGCACCTGTCAGGATTTTTCTAAAAATTCCTTGTTCTACTTTGAGTTGGATCGCAAATCTGCTTCTCAATTTTACAATGCAATTGGGAGAATTGTGGTTTAACTATTTCCGACCATTAACATTGCCATTTTTTAGGCTATTTTTGCAAGCATGAAAGGTTCCCGATTCAATCAGAAAATCGTCTTGAGAGTGACAGGCAACACGAATCCATCTTCGGACGGTCATAAAAACGGAGTTCGTGCGTAGCTGGCGTTTTAACCATATCGATTTTTCGACCTATCCCAATTATGGCGGGGATGATCTTGGCGTACACTGGAGCGCCGCCGATACGCTTTTCAAAATATGGGCGCCCACGGCACACCGCGTCGAGTTGAGGATTTATGAAACTTGCGAATCGGCCAATCCCCTAAAAATCATCGAACTGACGAAAGACGTGCAGGGCGCATGGTCGCACCGCGAGTTGGGAAATCTGGAAAATCTTTATTATACGTTCCGCATAAACGATGGCGAATGGCTTCAGGAGACGCCCGATATGTATGCAAAGACCGTCGGCGTCAACGGCTTGCGCGGAATGATTTTCGACCTCGAAAAAACAAATCCCCAAGGATGGAAAGACGACAAAGGGCCTGTGTACGAAAATTTTACCGACTGGATAATTTACGAACTGCATGTGCGCGATTTTTCCATTTCCGAAAATTCGGGGATCAATCATAAAGGCAAATTTTTGGGTTTTACCGAGGAGGCTACAAAATCGCCTTTGGGCGAAAAAACAGGATTAGACCATCTGAAAGAGCTGGGTGTCACGCATGTGCATCTGTTGCCGATTTTCGATTTTCAAACCGTCGACGAAGAAAATCAACTGAAAAAATACAATTGGGGTTACGACCCGCAAAATTTCAATGCCCCCGAAGGATCGTATTCCACCAATCCATACGATGGAAAAGTACGCGTGAAAGAGCTGAAAGAACTTGTAAAAGCGCTGCATGACAACGGAATCGGCGTAATCATGGATATGGTTTATAATCACACTTATATGACCCGGGGTTCGGTTTTTAACCAGACAGCGCCGGGCTATTTCTACCGCCAGAAACCCGACGGCTCCTTTGCCGACGCTTCCGGTTGCGGAAACGAAATGGCCACTGAACGGTTCATGGTGCGGAAATACATTATCGACTCGCTGCTTTACTGGCTGCACGAATACCACATTGATGGCTTCCGCTTCGATTTGATGGGCGTTTTCGATATGGAAACCATGCAAATAATCAGGGACGAAATCGATAAGATAAAACCCGGGATTCTGCTTTACGGCGAAGGTTGGGCGGCCGACCGCAGTCCGTTGGGCGAAGAATACAGAGCCGTAAAACAGAACATCTCAAAAATGCAGGGTATTGCCGCTTTCAGCGACGATATGCGCGACGCCCTGAGAGGCAACAACAACCGCCGCACCCGCGGATTTATCAGCGGGTTGAAACTGAGGGAGGAAGCGGTGAAATTTGGTATTGTGGCAGCAACGCGCCATCCGCAGATTGTGTATGGCTATGTGGAGTCGTCGAACGAACCGTGGGCGGCGGAACCCGGGCAGTGCGTCAATTACGTGTCGTGTCACGACAATTATACGTTATACGACAAAATTAAACTCAGCAATCTGCAAGCGTCGGGATACGATGTTCGCCGGATGGTTAAGCTGGCCGGCGCCATTATCCTCACGTCGCAGGGAATCCCGTTTCTACACGCCGGAAGCGAATTTTGTCGCACAAAACGCGGAAACGAAAATTCATACAACGCGCCCGATTCCATAAATCAAATCGAGTGGGTACGGAAATCGGTTTATAAAGATGTTTTCGAATACTATCGTAAATTGGTTGTTCTCCGCCGCAATCATCCGGTTTTCAGAATGCCGTCGACGGAGATGATTCAGAGCAATCTGAGTTTCGACTTCCCTTATCAGGTGGGCGTTATTTCCTATCGCCTCAGCGGGAATAAAACCGGCGATATGTGGGAAGAAGCCATTGTTGTTTTCAATGCCAACAACCATCCAGCTACGCTGCAGTTGCCCGATTTTTCCTATAAAATAATTGTTTGCGGAAACGATGTCGATGAAAACGGATTGGGCGAGATACATTGCGAAACCATCGACATAGAGCCTGTTTCCATGTTGTTGCTTGCGCGGCAGCGCAGGATTAAGTTTTGAAAGTTCAAAGTTTCAGATTTCCAGTATATTTGAGCTTATTGAATTTCTTGAGCCTTTGGTTTCACGTCTTCATTCGATTCTAAATAACTTGCTGTAAATCAGAATTTAACACGGATGGTTGTCAGAAAGCGGCCAGCAGTAAATCGATGTCGCGTGAGGGAAGGTTGAATTTATCTCCCATATCGCGGTTGGTAATCATTCCATGATACAGAAAAACGCCTTTTCGGAATCCTTTCGAGCTTTTGATATAATTGTCGATGCCCCCGTTTTCACCGATTGCCAGCAGAATGGGCGTCAGAATATTGCTGAGCGAAATAGAAGCAGTGCGGGCTACCAGCGACGGGATGTTGGGTGCACAATAGTGAATAACACCGTGTTTGGTGAAAGCCGGGTTGTTGAGCGAGGTGAGCCGCGAAGTTTCGAAACATCCTCCCTGACAGACATTCAGGTCGATGATGATCGAACCTTCTTTCATTTCCATTACCAATTCTTCCGAGACTTTAAATTTGGGCGTTGAGTTGAAAGGCATGGAGCCAATAACTACATCAGCCGACGCCATCGCTTTTTTGAGCACCTTCGGATAAAGAACCGATGTGAAAATGCGGCGGTTTATTTTTTCTTCCAGATAGCTGAGATCATCCACGGAATTGTCGAAGACTTTCACGGTCACGCCAAGGCTTAGTGCGGCACGTGTGGCATATTCGGCAGCGGTTCCCGAGCCGAGAATCACGAGTTCTGCCGGCGTAATCCCCGACACATCGCCAAACAACACGCCCTTGCCTCCACGCGATTTGCTCAAATATTCGCTGGCAATGGTGATAGCCGTTATTCCGGTTATCTGGCTCATCTGATGCACAAAAGGAAGATTCCCCGAATCGTTTTCGAGGTATTCGAAAGCAATGCAGGTGCACTTCTTTTGTATCAATTTGTGAATATCAGCAGGGTCGTTCGATTCAATCTGCAAATTCGATAAAATGAATTGATTGTCGCGCATCATATCTATTTCGTCGCTGTCGGAAGGCGAAATACGCAGCACAATGTCGCATTGAAAAACTTCCTCCTTCTTTTCAACAACGATTGCACCGGCTTCCGCATATTCGATATCGGAATAGTTGGCCTGCTGTCCGGCACCGCTTTCTATGTAAACCTCATGCCCGTATGATACCAGCAGGTCTACCGCCTGCGGCGTCAACGGGACGCGGTATTCAACTTTGGAAAGGTCGGAAGGTATGCCGATTGAAATTTTGCGGCTTTTTTGCGCAACCTCGAGCATCTCTTCCTTGGGAAGAAACACGGTTTTCGATACGGGAATGCCCGAGCGCGTTTTTTTATTGCCTGTCATATTGTTCTGTTTATTAAAAATTTCAGTTTCAATTATTAGTTGCCAATCTGTTTATGCTGTTTCTTTACAGGGAAAGCCTTTGGCGCCTTAATCACTTTTCAGCACATTTAGCCGAACGCTTTTATCGTTCTGGCGTCGCCTTCTGCCTCGATGAAAACTTTTACAACAGAATCGGGCAGTAAAGATTCGATTTCTTCAGGCCATTCAATAAAACAGTAGTTTTCGCTGAAAAAATAGTCTTCGTAGCCCAAATCGAAAGCCTCCGAAATATCTTTTATTCGATAGAAATCGAAATGGTAAATTATACCGTTATCCGCTGTTTCGTATTGATTTACAATGGCAAAGGTCGGGCTGGTCGCCATGTCGACAGAGCCTAAAACCTTGCAAACAGCTTGCGTAAAAGTTGTTTTTCCGGCGCCCATTCCACCGTAAAAGGCGAAAATCCTCTTGTCGGGAAAGGCTTTTATCAGACTTTCGGCAGCAACGGGCAAATCTTCGAGATTGACATTGTGTAATTCGAAATCGCTTTTCTCCATCTTACTTATAAATTCATTGCCATAAATATAGAAAGATTTCAGAGAAATTCCACGTTAATTTGCAAATCAAGAAAGAGTGTATATTTTTACACTGTTATAGATAAATGTAACACTATTGCAAATTAGAAAAAACAGCAACGTTTAAAGTAAATGATTGTGATAATAATTGACAGGTGGGGATTAAACTTTCAATCATAATTTCTGTCATAAACTGCATGTAAAAAAACGTACCGAAAAGTGGATATACAAATTACAGATCTGAACAAGATTTACAAGGGAGGGAAGTGGGCATTAAAAGATGTGAACCTTGAGGTTCCCAACGGGATGTTCGGTTTATTAGGGCCTAACGGAGCCGGGAAATCAACCCTGATGCGGATACTTGTAACATTGATGAAACCTACGAGCGGAAAAATATTGGTCAATGGGCTCGATATAATGAAACATCGTCGCGAGGTGCGCTCCATGCTGGGCTATCTGCCGCAGGACTTTCGTTTTTTTGCCAAACTGAAAACGTGGGAGTTTCTTGATTATACAGCGCGATTGGCCGGCATGAAAAACCGTGCAGAAAGGCAACAGGCTGTCGACCGCATGTTGGAGGAAGTAGGTCTTTTCGAAGCACGCGACCGTGATGCAAACCGACTTTCGGGAGGTATGAAACGCCGTTTGGGAATCGCACAAGCGTTGATAAACGACCCCAAAGTTATCATTGTCGACGAACCTACAACCGGCCTCGATCCCGAAGAAAGAATTCGCTTTCGCAACCTGCTGTCGCATATAAGTACGCGCGATGTAATTATCATTCTTTCGACACACATAGTAGGCGACATATCGAGTACCTGCGACCATGTGGCGCTGCTCAACCACGGGCAGGTAGCTTTCAACGGCTCACCCGAAGGATTGGTAAAGGAGGCGCAGGGGAAAGTTTGGCAGATAGAAGCCACCGAAAAAGAATACATGGAAATAAACGATAAATATCCTGTGATTTCAACCATTCCTACCGACCTTGGCTGGGAAGTTCAGGTGGTTGCCGACAGTATTAACGGATACTACGGAAAAGAGATTGAACCCAACCTCGAACATGCTTACGTATATTTTATGGAAAGTAAATTTAACCAATGGTCAACGGCTTGATAAAAATTTATCCCTATGATTTCATATCACAACATTCATTCAATTGCTAAATACGAACGGAAAACACTGTTTCGCAGTTGGTTTTTTCGTATTTTCAGCATCCTTGCCATATTGGTTCTGTTCCTGATGAATTTTGGCATGATTTCGGAAAACGGAAGTTCGGAATGGATTTTCAGGGCAATTCCCTCAACGATTCCATATTTCAATTTGCTGATACTCAATGTTGCGCAGGCAATTATTGCAGTTTTTCTGGCATCCGATTTTCTGAAACGCGATAAGAAGCTGGATACTACCGAAGTTATCTACATGCGCTCCATGACCAACGCCGATTATGTCATCGGAAAGACAATTGGCAACCTTCAGGTTTTCCTTTTCCTCAACATCATTGCCTTGGGAATAGCGCTGATATTTAACCTGATAGCGCAAAATACATACGTTCCGTGGACGTCGTACCTGATTTACCTGTTGCTCATCAGCATTCCCACGTTACTGTATATCACAGGGCTTTCGTTTTTGTTGATGACTGTTATCCGTAATCAGGCCGTGACCTTTGTAATTATTTTGGGATATATCGGCATCACGCTCTTTCTTGTAAAAGATTATTTCTACTACATCTTCGATTACATGGCTTTCAACATACCTCTGTTGCAATCTTCCATTGTGGGTTTCGGCAACCTCGACGTTATTTTGGGACACAGGGGCATCTATTTTTGTTTGGGAGTAGGATTTATATCTCTCAGTATTTTCTTGTTGAAACGCCTTCCTCAATCGGAGGCAACAACTTGGTTTTCATTATTTTTCAGTATAATTTTTATCCTTGCAGGAGGATTTCTCGGCTATACGCATGTCAACCGTTTTCTCATGCAGGAGAAAAACCGCAAAATGGCGGTTGCCATTAACGACCGGTATATTTCACTGCCTTTTGCCGACGTCGACAAGCACGATATAAAACTCAACCACACTGGAGATAAGCTGGAAGCCACATCGATCATGCAGCTAATAAATAACAAAACCGTCAAAATCGATTCGCTGATTCTCACGCTAAATCCCGGATTGGTTATTTCCGAAGCGAAAGTCGCCAACCAGACTGTCGATATTAAAAGAAGAAACCATCTTGTTGTGGTTCCGCTGAAACAGGCTTTGCAGCCGCACGAATCGGTTCAGGTTGATTTTTCGTATGGCGGCAATATCGATGAGGCCTATTGCTACCTCGATACCGACGACAAACAATACAAGGGGAAATATTATTCACAGGGGATGGTAAATATTGACAAACGGTATGCTTTTGTTACGCCCAGCTATGTCCTGCTCACGCCCGAAGCCAACTGGTATCCGCAATCGGGCGTTACTTACAGTCCGCAAACCATCGGCTGGAAGCACATCAACTTCACCGATTTTTCGCTGGAGGTGAAGACCAATACGGAACTTAAAGCGGCCTCGCAGGGCATTGTTGAAGAAAAAGCGCCCGGTCATTTTGTGTGCAAGTCGGAAAATCCGCTCACACAACTGTCGCTGTCCATTGGCGATTACGAACATAAAAAATTGGCGATTGGCGAAATAGAATTTGGTCTTTGGCATTTCAAAGGACACGATACCTTTTCCGAAATATTTGAAGAAATAAAAGACACCATTCCTTCACTTCTGGAAGAACGCCTGCGCGACTTTCTGCGAGCATACACTATGGAATATCCTTTCAAGCGTCTTACTCTCGTTGAAACTCCGGCGCAGTTGAAACCCTATACACGAATCTGGACATCGGCGCATGAAACCGTTCAGCCCGAAATCGTATTTATTCAGGAAAAAGGTTTCTTAATGCGCGATTTCGATTTCCACAGGCAGATAAAGCAAATAAAAAAGTGGAGCCAAAATTCGGGAGAAAGCCTGACCGACAGGGATGCGAAAATAAGACTTATATATAATGTCGTCGGCAATTTCACGCGCGAATCGGGACGCCCCAATTTCAGGATGCGAGCAGGCGGAAACATGCAGGTTGCTGAAACCAACAATTCCCATTTTATTTTCCCAATGCTGTATAACTATAGCAACTACGTGCGCTCGGCCAACTGGCCCATTACCAACCTTGTGCTGGAAGCCTACCTGAAAAGTCAGGCCGGCTCCAATGTCAATATGTGGATGCGCGACATGTCGGGGCTGTCGAACGACGAAAGGGCGAGCATTGCGTTGCAGGATCGCTCATTCTCAGAACTTATTCAGGACGAAAACCAACGCAATATAGTCGACAACCTTATCAAACTGAAAGGCGATGTGCTGTTTACTACAATTCAGGCAAAAGCCGGAGAATATGGAGATCTGCAATTCAGTGAGTTCCTGCGCGGTTATTTACGCGAAAGAAAATTTTCAATCACCGAATTTGACGATTTCGACAGGGCAATGGAAGAAAATTTCAACATACAGCTCACGCCGATGATGAACAACTGGTACAACGAGACCAAACTGCCGGGGTACCTGTTTTCGACCATCAATGTGGTGAATGCCAAAGACAAGGAGCAAACGGTAAGCGTGGTTTCTTTCAATGCCAGCAACACCAGCGATGTTGACGGAATTGTCAAATTTTCGTTTCGATCGGGCGGCGGCGGACGCGGCCCCGGAATGCGCGGCGGCCCTGGAGGTGCAGGCGAATCAATCGATAAAATTCTCAACCTCGCCGCAGGCGAAACAAAAAAAGTGACTTACCTTTTCAGCTCGGAGCCTCGCAGCGTTACCATCAACACGATGGCTTCCAAAAATATTCCCCAGTCTATCATGCAGTCTTTTGGACGCATTGAGGAAGATGTTAAACTAGTAGTTCCCCAGGAAAGCGAAATAGTTATTGATATTCCGGTGTCGCATCTGTTGCCCAACGAAATAATTGTCGACAACGAAGACCCTGAGTTTGAATTTTCGCAACCGGGTAATACCAGCATGCTGTCGAAATGGGTTCTGAAAGAGGACGATGCGGGGTTGAGATATTCGGGCTACAATCAATGGCGCGCACCATTGAAATGGACGCTTACCACTAACTCGAATTTTTACGGATTATATGTTCGTTCGGCATACTATATCAAATCGGGGAACGGCGACCAAACGGTGACATGGAAACTTCCCGTCAAAGAACGTGGGCAATACGACGTGTATACTTACATAACCCCTATGCGCGGTGGCGGCGGACGCGGCCCGGGCGACGGACGGCAACAGGAAAAAGGCGAATATATCTACTCCATCACGCACGCCGACGGAACAACGGAACAGACGTTGCAGATAGACAAAGCCGATGCCGGATGGAACCTGCTCGGCTCATTCCATTTCTCGCCCGACGAGGAACAAAAAATTGTCCTGAATAATAAATCAACCATGAAGACGGTTGTCGCCGACGCCGTTAAATTAGTTAAACTTTGATATTTCAATAATTCCCAGTTTTATGAAAACATCTTTAAAGAACTTATTCATCAAGATTGTCGTTTTTTCTGCGGCCTCCCTTTTGTCCGTTTGTACGGCTCAGGCACAGAAAGCGTTAACGCTCGATCTGGCTTTGTCCATCGCAGAAAACAACAGCCCTGCCATGCAGCAATCGCGTCTCAATCTGGAACGCTCCATGAGCAATCTCGAAGCGCAGAAAGCGGCTCTTAAATCCAGGTTTTCACTGGATGTGAATCCTATTAATTATAGCAATACGCGGCGGTTCGACACGCGCGTCTCGGAATGGTATACCAACGAATCGTTTGCCTCCAACGCCGTGTTTCGCGCTGAACAGCCTATCCTGTTCACCGACGGCACCCTGTCGCTGATCAATAATTTTGGATGGCAGAACAGCAATTCCACAACTTTTATCGAAGGTATCGCCAGAACAACACATGACAAACGCTTCTCGAACAATTTATACCTAAACTACAATCAGCCTTTGTTCACATACAACCGGCTGAAACTTCAGTTGAAAGAGTTGGAACTAAGTTTAGAGAATGAAGAGATAAGATATGCAATGCAGCGCCTGAGCCTTGAGAGTACAGTTACGCAATATTTTTACGATGTATATATGAATCAGATGAACCTTGCAATCACAAGAGAGGAGCTTGCCAATACGGAAAAGAGTTTCGAGATCATCAAAAATAAGGTGGAGGCAGGTTTGGCCGCCCGCGAAGAGTTTTATCAGGCCGAACTGAACCTTTCCTCGGCGCGTTCCGGTTTGCAGAATAGGGAAGTGAGTTTTGAAAACTCCAAAGACCAGTTGAAACTATATATTGGTATGGACTTGTTCGAGGAGATTATCGTGTATGCCGATGTTGAAGTAAATCCCGTGCCTGTCGATTTGGACAAAGCCATTCAAAACGGACTATCCAGCCGCCGGGAACTCCGGCAACGCGAAATCGACATAGAATCGAGCCAGTTCGAAATGATACGAACCAAAGCGCGCAATGAATTCAGCGGCAGCATGAATGTAGCATACGGTTTCATCGGCGACGATTCCAAGCTGGGAAAGATTTTTAACGATCCGGTACAAAACCCGCAAGTTCAGGTTTCATTCAGCATTCCCCTGTTCGACTGGGGCGAGAAAAAAGCGCGCATCAAGGCGCAGGAAGCCTCCATTAAAAGCGCGGAGATTAGCTTCAGCGATCAACGAAATCAGATTATTGTACGCATTAGGGAAGTTTATCGCAGCTTGCAAAACCAACTAAACCAGATAGAAATTGCCGCACAAAGCGAGCGCAATGCACAACTCACATACGAAATAAACCTTGAGCGCTATGAGAACGGCGACCTCACGGGTATGGACCTCAACCTATACCAAAACCAGTTGTCGTCGCAAAAGATTTCTTATGCACAGGCGCTGCTAAACTACAAAATACAACTGCTGAATATGAAAATACAATCGCTTTACGATTTTGAGAAAAACGAGCCTGTTATCCTCCAGCAATTATACAAAACAAATAACTAAGAAAAACATATACCACAATGAAGAATATAAGAAATATCTTGATGTTGGCTGCATTGGCAGCAATTTTTGGGTGTTCGAACAACCAGCAATCCGAGAGCGCAGATCTGGCAACACCCGTATCGGTCGAAGATGTGAAGTTTCAAAGTATTGAACAATATGAAAGCACCACGGGAACCGCAAAATCGACGCACGAAGTGACACTCTCCACCGAAATGGCGGGAATTTACAAAATTGCCACCAATCCCGCCACAGGCAGGCCCTTCAAACTGGGCGACAAGGTAAAAGCCGGACAGGTTATCATTCTCATCGAAGACAACGAATATGAATATGGTATTGGCATCGAATCGCAGAAACTCAACCGCGAAATATCGGAACAGGAGTACGAAAAGCAAAAATCGCTCTACGAAAAGGGCGGCGTAACACTGCGCGAACTGCGCAACGCCGAAGTTTCGGCAACCACTGCCAAATACAATTATGAAAGCGCTCTGATACGCCTTTCGAAAATGAAAATTACAGCTCCCTTTGCCGGCATTATCGTCGATTTGCCATATTATACGCAGGGAACCAGAGTGTCCTCGGGCTCCCAAGTGGTTTCGCTCATGAGCTATGAAAGCATGTTCATGGAGATCAATCTTCCCGAAAAATCGTTGGCGAACATTTCGACAGGACTAAATGTACTTATCACCAGCTACACATTAACAAACGACACGCTCAAAGGCTCCATCGCCCAATTGTCGCCCGCCATCAGCACCGAAACGCGCACATTCAAAGGCATTATTTCGATCAGTAACCCGGAACTTAAACTGCGTCCTGGCATGTTTGTAAAAGCCGATATTGTTGTAGCGCGAAGAGACAGCGCCATTGTGGTGCCTAAAAATATGCTGCTTTCGAGTGGAAGAGGCAAAATGGTATTTGTAGTCGACCAAAGCACAGCGCTGGAACGCCGCTTAACAACCGGCATCGAAAACCAGGAATATGTTGAAGTAATCGACGGACTGAAAGTAAACGACCGCTTAGTTGTAAAAGGCTACGAAACTTTGAGAAACAACTCGAAAGTGAAAATAATACGTTAACTTCTGCTTTCTTTTTCCTCGCTTGCGGCAACTGTCTCCGCACACAAAAACGGAATAAACAGAAGTAAATCGGAAAAACGAAAAATTACTGATCAACAGTCAGGTATGCATCAATAAAAATACATAAATAAACAGATACCCGTGAAAAAATTAACAGAGTTTTCGGTCAAATATCCTGTAACGATACTGATGGTGGTGTTGGCGGTACTACTACTTGGCTACATATCGTTCGACAAACTGGGCATGGATTTGTTCCCCGACCTGAAATCGCCCCGAATCTTTATCGAGGTGACTTCTGGCGAACGACCTCCCGAAGAAATGGAAAAACAGTTTGTTGAAAACATAGAAGCGCTGGTTATCAGGCAGTCGGATGTTATCAAGGTGTCGTCGATAACCAAAGTGGGCGCCTCCCAGATTACTGTGGAATATTCATGGAAAAAGGACATGGACGAAGCATTCCTCGATCTGCAAAAAGCGCTGAATTCCTATTCGCAAAACTCAAATATCGACGAACTGTTCATCACGCAACACGACCCCAACACGGCGCCGGTTATGCTCATTGCATTAACACACAATGAAATAACCGACATGAACGAAGTCCGGAAAGTGGCCGAAAATTATATACGCAACGAACTGGTGCGCCTCGAGGGCGTGGCCGAAGTGGAACTGTCGGGGCAGGAAGAAAGTGAAGTAATTATCAATACCGACTTGTACCGGCTTCAGGCTCAAAACCTTTCACTCAGCGATCTGAGTTCGCGCATTCAGAGTTTCAATCAGAGTGTTTCGGGAGGAAGCATCTCCGAATTGGGATTACAATACATCGTCAAAGGCGTCAGCCTTCTTCGAGATATTGGCGATTTTGAAAATCTTATTGTAGGATACAAACCGGTTCAAACCGCAGCAAGCGGAACAACAGCTTCCGAAAGTGCGCCCATTTTCCTGAAAGATGTGGCAACCGTTCTGCTCAGAAATAAAGAACCCGACAACATTGTGCACCTCAACGGGCAACGATGCATCGGCTTGTCGGTATTCAAAGAAACCCGTTACAACACCGTAAATGCTGTTAACCAGATTAACGAAGCGCTGACAAAAATCAACAAGGCGCTGCCGGGCTATCAACTGACAGTGATCAGCAACCAAGGCACATTCATCAGCGATGCCGTTGGCGAAGTGAAAAACACATTGCTGCTGGGAATTGTTCTTGCCGTGTTTATCATTTTTATTTTTCTGCGCCGCATAGGTACCACGCTGATAGTAAGCTTGTCGATACCAATATCGATAATCGCCACTTTCAACATGATGTATTTCAGCAACCTGACGCTTAATATTATGACGCTCGGAGGGCTGGCGCTGGGCGCAGGCATGCTTGTGGACAATGCGATTGTGGTCATCGAAAATATTTTCAGGATACACTCCAATAAAACTTCCGTAGCCGACGCCGCCGTCAGAGGCACGTCGGAGGTTAGCGGCGCCATTATAGCTTCCACGCTCACCACCATTGTCGTTTTCCTGCCCATTGTATACCTTCACGGCGCATCGGGCGAACTCTTCAAAGATCAGGCATGGACGGTGGCTTTCTCGCTGATTTCGTCGCTCTTTGTGGCCATATTTTTTATTCCCATGCTCTACAACATGTTTTACAAAAATAAACCGGCGCCGACAAAAAGAATGCAGGAAGGAGTTAATAAATATGGGAAAATTCTCGGCAAAATATTGAATGCCAAATGGATTATTATTATTATTTCGTTTATAATAATGGGTTTTGCGTTTCTGCTAATTCCGAAAATTGGAAGCGAATTTATGCCCCAAACCGAAACCAATGAATTTACGGTCAACCTGAAACTTGCAGAAGGAACGAAATTGGGAAGAACCGCCTCGATGGTTGAAAGCCTCGAATCCGTCATCGCGGATTATCTGGGCGATAATGTCGATAAAATTTATTCCCATATCGGCCCCTCAACCGGAACGGGAAACCAGTCGTCGATATTTCAGGGCGAAAACACCGCCCAAATAAGAATCATCCTCAAAAAGGATTCGTCGATATCGTCCGAGAGTGTGGCGGCTTCCATCGACAAGCTTACATCGGGTATTCCCAACTTGGAAGTGTCGTTTTCCAAAGAGGAAACCGCTTTGCAATCGATACTTGGTACCGAAGAAGCGCCGGTGATTATCGAAATTAAAGGTATTGAAATGGATGAAATAGAACGTATTTCCATAGACGTGAAAGAGAAAATATCGACCGTTGCCGGATTGTACAACATACAAACTTCCATTGAAGATGGCGCACCCGAAATAGAGATTGTTCTGGATCGCGTCAGAGCGGGAATGTACGGAATCGACATCAATTCGGTGATTTCGCAATTGCAGTCGCAGTTGCAGGGACAGAGCGCCGGAGAATTTGAAAAGGGCGGCGAGATGAGCGCAATTGTCATCAAACTGCCGGAAGCGCAACTTTCCGATCTGCCCAATATGACCATCACCTCAGGGGCGCAGGTTTATCGCCTTGTCGAAATTGCCGAAATGAGGGAAGGTGTTTCGCCCAAAGAGATATACCGCCGCAATCAAAACCGCATCGGCAAAGTTACGGCGCAGTTGCAACCCGGGCTTTCGCTGCAGCATGTGGCTGAAGACATCAGGCAGGCGACCTCAACCATTTCGCTCGAACCCGACTATTCGATTTACGTGACGGGCGACGAGGAAAAACGTCAGGAATCAATGTCGAGCCTCGGATTTGCACTCATCCTGTCCGTCATTTTGGTATATATGGTCATGGCTTCGCAGTTTGAATCGTTGTTGCAGCCGCTAACGGTTATCTTCACCATTCCGTTTGCTTTGGTGGGGAGTATCTTCACTTTCTACATTTTCGGACGGTCGTTTAATATGATGGCTTTTATCGGCATTATTATGTTGGCCGGTATCGCGGTAAACAATGCCATTATTCTTATCGACAGGATAAACCAGTTGAGGCGCGACGGGGCAGACCGCCGCACAGCCATCATTGCTGCCGGAGAACAACGTATCAGGCCAATTCTAATGACCTCGCTGACAACTATTCTGGCATTGCTGCCCCTGACTTTCGGATTCGGAGAAAGCGAAGCGTTGCGTTCGCCCATGGCTTTTGCCGTAATTGGCGGATTGATCACCTCAACCATCATGACGCTGGCGGTGATACCCTGTGTTTATGATGTGTTCGACCGTATGAGGGCAGCTTTCTCGCGAAATGAAGGGAACGAATTGGAAGAACAATATAGTTAAAGTGCGCCGTTGCAGTCACTCTTTAAAAATCATTACAGATGAAGTTTATCATCAACAGAAAAGTTTTTATCAGCATGTTGTTCACAGGACTGACCCTTCTGGGTTATATTTCCTATAAGCAATTGCCAATAGAACTCATGCCGAATGCCGAACTTCCGATGCTTTACGTTCAGATTTCCTCCCGTCAGGAGGTAGATCCGAGCTATATGGAGAATCAGGCGGTTATTCCCGTGGAGGGAGCTATCGCCGCCCTGGAAGGCGTGGAAGAGATCACAACCTCGTTAAACAATCGGCAGGCAACCATCGGCGTCAGTTTCAACAAGAATGTAAAATTCAAATACATTTTCCTCAAATTGCAGGAAAAAATCGACCAGATTCGCGACAATCTCCCTGAGGGATTTACGGTGATGGTTAACCGCGTAAATCTCCAACAGATGAACAACCAGTTTATGGAGCTTCAGGTGAGAGGCAGCGGCGGTACCGACAGGGTGAGAAATATTGTCGATCAGGAAGTGGTGAACCAGTTGGGAAACCTCGACGGAATTGCTGCCGTCAATGTTTACGGCGGCAAAGAAAGAACCATAGAGGTAACCATCGACAAGGCGGCTTGCGATGCATACGGCATTACCATGGCCGGAATACGCGGCGCATTGAGTTCTAACTCCCAAAACCGGACATTTGCAGGTTATCTGCATCAGTCGAGCAAGCGATATTTTGTCCACGTAACCGCCGAATACGGAAATGTTGCCGATATCCAGAACATAGTGCTTGCCGAAGGACCGATTTTCCTGAAAGATGTCGCCGAAGTATACTTCGGTGTTAAAGAAGAAACAACCATCAGCCGCGTGAACGGACTGGACGCTATTTCCATTAGGCTGGTCAACGATTCGCAGGCAAACCTTATCGACCTGTCGCACCGCGCACAGGAGCTGATAGCAAGCCTGAACCAGAAGCTGGATCCGCAGGATATTGAAATTGTCATCCAGTCCAACTCAGCCGAAGTGATGGAAAAGAACATCGACCAGATTGTGTCGCTGGCGCTTGTCGGCGGCTTGTTGGCCATTTTTGTACTTTGGATTTTTCTGAAAAATATACGCATCGTTTTAATTATCGCCTTGGCCATACCGGTATCGGTTTTTTCAGCATTCAATTTTTTCTATGCCGCCGGTATTTCCATCAACAGCCTCACGCTGGTGGGTATGGCACTCGCTGTGGGTATGCTTTTGGATAACAGCGTGGTCGTCTTGGAGAATATATACCGGCTTGCGGGTAAAAACTATTCGCACGAAAGAGCCGTTACGCAGGGAACCACCGAGGTGTGGCGCTCTATCGTGGCCGCCACGCTAACAACTGTCACCGTGTTTGTGCCGTTTATTTTTTCCTCCAATTACATGATAAAGCTGTTGGGCAACCACATCGGCGTATCCATTATTTCCACGCTTCTGGTTTCGCTGGCGGTGGCGCTTATGCTGGTGCCGATGACCGCTCATTCTTTACTCCGGAGGAAAGCTTCGGACAACACTTTCTTCGAGAAAGTCACCACCAATAGCCGAATCATCCAGATATACATTGTTTTCCTCAAAGAGAGCTTGCGAAAACCCGCCCGCACCATAATAGGCGCCCTTGTGCTCTTTTTCCTCAGCATTTTCGTCATTTTGGCCACCAGTGTCAACAATCTCCGCGAGGTGGAACAAGACAGGTTCTCGCTATATGTGACCATGCCCACCGGCTCAACGCTCGAAGC
>Ga0082212_10005647_pt1 | contig 16993 bp, 16 predicted proteins | sample TergutNt197P3_FD_71548 | JGI IMG/M metagenome (GOLD analysis project Ga0082212, IMG submission 71548) | Neocapritermes taracua P3 segment gut microbial communities from Petit-Saut dam, French Guiana - Nt197 P3 | ecosystem: Host-associated > Arthropoda: Insects > Digestive system > Gut ... | reverse complement strand
TCCTATAACATATAAATAGTGTTTATCTCTGAATTTAATAAACAGGAATAACAAGAGTAATATAATCGCCGCAATAATTGCCAAAGCAACTATACACAAGTCGTACAATAGAAAAGAGGATACGAGCAGTGCAAGTCCGAATATAACAGAGGAGCCTGCAAGGATATACATGATGTATTTCTGTGCTCCTTTTATATATTCATACATGAAGAAACAGATGCAGGGAATGATGAGCAAGAGTACAGCCAATTGTCCCAAAGAGGTCGTTTCTCGAAAGAGAACATCTCCAAAACGGATGCCAATGACAAAAAACAGAACGGAAGAAAATCCGAGGAAAAGAATAAATCCCGACATCCCTTCGCGATACAGAACCATGAAAAGCGCCAGAAATACTAAGGCTGTTCCGGTTTCTTTCTGCAACATAATCAAACCCATAGGCAAAAAAATCAGCAACAGTACTTTGGCAAAATTTTGGAATTGGGCTAATTTGAAATTGTAATTATTCATCAGGCGGGCGATGCACAGCGCTGTGGCAAACTTGGCAAATTCAGCTGCCTGAAAACGGATAGGTCCTATGACCAACCAGGAGCGGGAACCTCGTATTTCGGTTGCAAAAATGACCGTAACAATTAGCAGAAGAATAACAAAAGCGTAAATCCAATAGGCAAAAATGTCGTACCAGTCGCTATCAATCATTAAAAGGAAAAAACCGATTACGAGCGAGGCAATAATCCAAGTCATCTGCTTACCTGCCCTGCCGGAAAAATCAAAGATAGATACATGGTCGAAATCGTAACCGGATGCGTAAATATTGAACCAGCCGGCAACTACCAATATCAAATAGATAGCGACAATCCACCAGTCGAGGCTAATCCATGTATTACTTTTTCGGTAGGGCATTGCGTAGAACTATAGCGTTTTTTATACTTTCTTCTTTCCCTCGGTAAGCAGGTGAGACCTCTCCATTCAAGTATTTTTCGATCATCAATCGCCCGATAGGAACACCGTAAGTAGCGCCCCAACCTCCATTTTCCACAACGACTGCTATGGCTACTTTGGGATCGTCTTTCGGAGCAAAAGCTATAAAAAATGAATGGGCTTTCAATCTGCTATTATTTTCGACAGTTCCCGTTTTTCCGCAAATTTCAATATCGGGAATGTTTGCCTCCCTGCTGGTTCCTCCTGCGCCGGCTATCGCCCAACGCATTCCTTCTACAACGGTTTCGTAATGTGCAGGGCTAATACCGGTGTGTTTCCGCTTGGTATAGATGGAGTCCGAGGGCGTATCTTTTATTTTCTTGACAATATGCGGGGTGTAATAATAGCCCCTATTTGCAACCGTAGCCGCCAAATTGCAAATCTGAAGCGGAGTCGCTTCTATTTCTCCCTGTCCAATGGCTATGGATTTTATTGTGAAGAAGTTCCATCTCTGATTATACATTAGATCGTATGATTTTCCGTTCGGAATATTTCCTCTTTTTTCCGAGGGCAAATCGACGCCTAAGGGACGACCGAAACCTTGGGCAAGCATCAGGTTCCCCCATTGGTCCATCGCATTTTGAGTTGTACCGTATTTTTTATTCTCAAGCATGGCTTTTAATCCCCAGCAAAAATAGGCATTACAGGAATTTCCGATAGCCGGTACTAAGGATAGGTATGGTGCATGTGAATGGCAAGCCGGTTTCCCATCGCCCAAGGGAAATCCATGATTACATGAGTAAGCAGTGCCTGTTTGAATAATATTTTCTTCCAAAAAAATCAATGCTTGCGTGGGTTTAAAAGTGGAACCCGGAGGATAAGTTCCTCCGATTGACCAGTTATTTAGCGGCTTGTAGGGGTCGTTTGCCAATACGGTGTAATTATTGCTAAATTCTCTTCCGGCTACTAACAACGAAGGATCGTAGGACGGCGCAGAAACCATGCACAGGATTTCACCGGTTTTCGGCTCAATCATGACAATACTCCCTAATTTATTTCTCATCAATTCTTCCCCATAAGCCTGCAGGTCAATGTCGATTGAAAGCGTTAAATCTTTCCCTGCAACAGGGGGTCGGTCATGGATTCCGTCTTCATATTTTCCCTTGATACGTCCGTGTGCATCTCTTAACAATACTTCTACGCCTTTTGTTCCCCTTAGGTATTTTTCGTAATACCGTTCAATACCGGCTTTACCCATGTGATCCCTAAGTGCGTAGTAGTCGTCATCTTCCATCTCTTGCTTATTGACTTCGGCAACATAGCCCAAAACATGGGCGGCATTTTTATAGTCATATTCTCTGACGGTGCGGTTCTGAATAGAAAATCCGGGAAATTTATACAGGGATTCCTGTAAGATTCCATACTCTTTACTTCCTAATTGGGTAAGAAATGTTTGCGGGGTATAGTAAGAATAACCCGGGTTCAACCTTCGATTTTTTACATCTGCTAATTTTTGAAGAAATTGATCGACCGGAAGATTCACCGCACGACAAAACGCAAGCGTATCAAATGCTTGCGTTTCACGAAATACGACCATGACATCATACGACTGTTGATTATAAACCAATAATTTGCCGTTCCGGTCATAAATTGCGCCGCGTGAAGGGTGTATTTTTTTATTGTAAAAAGCATTGCTGTCTGCCCAATTTTTATAATCTTTATCGATAATCTGCAATTTAACCAATTGCAAAATATAAATTACAACAATCAGGCAGACAAATAATAGTATGTATCTTTTCCTCTTTTCCGAATCTGTGCTTTCTTTTTTCACTTTTTAAATACATCTATATTTATACTTTCAAAGAGAAAGATAAGTAAAATTGTTAAGGCAAAGCTGCTGATTATGCGTAAAGCAAGCAGTACAGGGTTAAACAGTGAAAATGATTCGATCAAATACAACAGGGATACTTGAATTAAAGTCATTGATCCTGCATATTTCACAAATGGAAATCTTCCCAATGTACTAAGAGAAGGAACATAATCTTCGAAAACATCTCTTGGGGCAAACAGTTTCAACAGATAGTGGCGAAGAAATCCAGTGAGTATTGTTACCGTCATACTCAATCCCAATGTGCCGCTGAAAATATCAATGATAAAACCCAGCAAAGCAGATAAAACGATGACGGTATTCCGGTTCATGCTAATCGGCAGTTTGATAATAAAATAGATATAGACCAACGGGGTAGCCAAACTGAATAAATGGATATTACCAAATAACCAAATTTGCAAGAATACAAGGATAATAAACAAAACGATTAGTTGAAAGGACATTTTTTTCATTTTTCACTTACTCCTTTCTCAATATTTACCCGTTCTTCATGAAGCGAATCCCGAATGATAAGCACTTCGCGTAATGTGCTGAAATCGGTAAACAGTCTAACTTTAAGCGAATTGTCCACTTCATTTTTTCGCCTGTACGCTTCTTCAGCAACCCCTACGGCAACTCCTTCCGGAAAAGTATTGGAGAAACCGCTGGTAACAATCGTGTCTCCGACCGAATAGGAAGCATGACTGGGCAAACCGCTTAGTTGTGTAAATCGAGGGTCTTTCCCGTCCCAAAACAACGAGCCGGAAAATCGTGTATTTTTTATCATGCAACTGGGATTATACCCGGAATTTAATAGAGGAAGGACTCGCGAAAAGTTAGGGGATACGCTTTCAACCACACCTACAATTCCATCGACGGAAATTACTGCCATATCCTCTGCAATGCCATCATCCGATCCTTTGTTTATTATGATATAATTATTTACTCCGGATAGCCGATTAACAGTTACTCTTGCAGGTATGTAATGATAATTGGAATTATTAACTCCCAATTGAATCAAATTGGGCTGCAATTGGTCGCTAAGGTTTTCAAGTGTTTTTTTATATCCTTGTATTTCCTCCTCTAATTCGCCAATTCGTTGCATTAGCCCCGCGTTGGTGGTTCCCAAATTTAGATACGTTTGTGTCTTATTAGTGACAGAATACACCCTCCCAGCTATTTCTGTGAAAACTGCCAAATACTTGCTTCGTTGAAATTCGCTGTTATGAATCAATAAAAACAAGGAAAAAGCGGTTAAAAAAAGAAATAGCAGCCAATGTATATGCCTAAGGATGAAGCTGAATAAATTTTTCAATTAACGTATAAGAAAACTAAACTTATTAATATTTTTTAATGCAATTCCCGTTCCTTTAGCCACAGCATGCAAAGGATCATCTGCAATGTGAAATGCAATATTGATTTTATCGGATAAACGTTTATCCAAACCTTTCAACAAAGCGCCTCCGCCTGCCAAATAAATCCCGTTGCGAACAATGTCGGCATACAATTCAGGTGGAGTAATTTCCAATGCACTCAGGACGGCTGCTTCTATTTTTGAAACGGACTTGTCTAAACAATGAGCGATTTCCTGATAAGAAACCGGTATTTCCATTGGCAAAGCAGTCATCCGATTCGGACCACATACGATATAATCTTCGGGCGGTTCTTCCAAATTCACAAGCGCTGACCCCACATTGATTTTAATTAATTCCGCCGTACTATTGCCTACTCTCATATTATGTTGGCGTCCCAGGTATTCAATAATATCTTGGGTTAAATCGTCTCCGGCAACACGGATAGACCGGTTGGATACAATGCCGCCCAATGAAATAATGGCAATTTCGGTGGTTCCTCCCCCTATATCGACCACCATATTTCCATCTGGAGCCTCAACATCAAGACCAATTCCTATGGCAGCTGCCATTGGCTCGTAAATCATATATACATCTCTGCCTCCGGCATGTTCGGCAGAGTCCCGGACGGCGCGGATTTCAACCTCCGTGCTTCCGGACGGTATACACACTACGATTCGAAGTGAAGGAGAAAAAAAGCGATTTTTTCTGGGCACTAATTTGATTAATTCGCGAATCATTTGTTCTGCCGCATTAAAATCGGCAATCACTCCATCTCGAAGTGGACGAATGGTTTTGATGCCAGGCGGTTCTTTGCCTTCCATGCGTGCCGCTTCTTTTCCGATTGCAGACAACTTGCCGTTGTGAGTTTTCAAAGCGACAACTGACGGTTCGTCGACCACTATTTTCCCATTGCAAAGGATGATGGTATTTGCCGTACCCAAATCCATTGCTATTTCTTGCGTTAAAGAAAACAATCCCATATTTCTTAATTAATGTTTAAAATGGCGAATTCCTGTCATGACCATCGCCATCTGATGTGTATTACAATATTCTATCGATAAATTATCTTTAATGGATCCGCCGGGTTGAATAACGGCGGTAATTCCTTCATTTCCAGCAATCTCTACACAATCGGGAAATGGGAAAAAGGCATCGGAAGCCATAACGGCTCCCTCCAAGTTGAATCCGAATGATTTGGCTTTTTCAATTGCTTGCTTCAATGCATCCACGCGCGAAGTCTGACCGGTTCCGCTGGCATAAAGCTGTTGGTCTTTCACTAAAACAATGGCGTTCGATTTAGTATGTTTTACCAATTTGTTGGCAAATAACAAATCGGCGATTTCCCGTTGGTCGGGCGATTTCAGACTTACAACTTCCAAATCGCTTTCCGCTTGGATACTCTCATCGCGGTCTTGTGCCAAAACGCCGTTCAGTAGCGAGCGGAATTGAAATTTGGGTTGTACATTTTCCTTTTGAATCAGGATAATCCGGTTTTTCTTCTGCATAAGCGCTTCAAGCGCGTCGGTATCATAATCGGGAGCGATGATTACTTCAAAGAAAATTTCGTGAATCGCTTCTGCCGCTCTCCGGTCGATGGGTGCGTTGCAAATAAGTATCCCTCCAAATGCCGAAACCGGATCGGCTGCCAATGCCGCTTCCCATGCTTCTTTCACCGTAGGACGGGAGGCAATTCCGCAGGCATTATTGTGCTTTAGAATGGCAAACGTCAATTCGTCGAACTCTGAAATCAGCGCAAGCGCTGCATCTATATCCAACAAATTATTGTATGAAATTTCTTTCCCTTGCAATTGTTCAAACAGGGCTTCGAAGTTGCCGTAGAAGTAGCCTCTTTGGTGCGGATTTTCTCCGTAGCGTAAAATCTTTGCATTATTCTCGGCATATCTGAAACAGGTTTTATCTCCATTGTCGAAATAGTCAAAGATTGCCGTATCGTAGGAGGAAGAAACCGCAAATGCTTCTTTAGCAAACCATTTTCGCTCTTCCAATGTGGAACAGGCGCCATTTTCAGATAACAAACTGTCTAAAGTAGCATACTGCTCTTTGGATGCAACGATAAGCACATCACTAAAGTTTTTTGCTGCCGCACGGATCAATGAGATTCCGCCAATATCTATTTTTTCGATGATTGCCTGACTATCCGCTCCGGAAGCAACTGTTTCGCGGAATGGATACAGATCCACAATCACCAAATCAAATTCCGGTATTTCGTATTCGGTTGTCTGTTGTTTGTCGGTTTCGCTGTCTCTCCGAGATAAAATTCCTCCAAAAACTTTGGGATGCAAAGTTTTAACACGACCGCCCAAAATGGAAGGATAACCGGTCAGGCTTTCTACCGTTTGACATGGATAGTGCAAAGATTCTATCCATTCATGAGTGCCGCCCGTCGAATATAAATTAACGCCTCCCTTGTGCAATTTATCCAGAATTTCTTGCAATCCATCTTTGTTGAAGACGGATATCAGCGCATTGTTAATTCTCTTTTTAGTATTGGGCATATTTGTATTTCGTAGGTTGTTTTTTTATCAAAGGTGCAAAATTAATTATTTTTTTAAAAAAAACAAAGATTTGTAGGGGAATATTGGAATTTATATATAAAAAGAAAAGCTACTTCAAAAAGACTTTAACCAATTGTCATTGCGGACTTGACCCGCAATCCCTTAGTATTCAGAAAATTTTTCAGGGATTCCGCGTCAAGCGCGGGATGACAGCCTTTTTTGAAACAGCCTCTACTTGTTTGCGAATAAATTGAAAAAAAACGATTTATTCGGCAATGATTGCTTCCGAAGGACAAGCATCTACACATGTTCCGCAATCGGTGCAAGCATCCGGATCAATTTTGTAGATATCACCTTCTGAAATAGCGCCGGTAGGACATTCGTCTATACAAGTTCCACAAGCAATGCAATCGTCAGTAATTACGTGAGCCATTTTTTTAATTTTTAAATTATTACTATTTTTATCTATTCATTAAACTATATTCCCGTTTTCATCTTCCAATATATCCGGGAATTTCCTTTGGATCCACATTTTTAGCAACAATCACGCCTTCCGAGTCAATTAACCAATTGTTAAATCCCGACTTTAAGCGGTAGGCTTTGAAAATCGCGGAATTTTTTCCTTTCGGCTCGTTAAACTGGGTTGCCGGATTTAAACGATCTGCTTTCACAATTCCTTCAAACACAGCCTCATTTTCATCCAAAGAAACAGAAACCAATTGAATGTCATCTGTTTCCAAATGTGAAATAACATTGTGCATTTGGGTGTTCAACATTCTCGATTGAGCGTCGTAAGCAGCCCAAAACTGCAACAAAATAAACTTTTTACCTTTTAAATCAATATCTTGCCGATTAATTCCCGGGGCAAGGTTTCCGGGTTGAATACCTTCGGTAATTCTGACTTCTTTCGTTCTCAATCCCATCGTTATCAGACAGAAAAAAAGTAGAAAGAAAGTCGATTTTAAATACCTCATTTCTTATTTTTTTCGTGAATACTCGACTTGCAATCTCTGCAAGCACTCCGTTTTTCGGAGATTTGATCTGTTTGTTTTTCGCTAAAAACAAATATTCATAGTTAAATGATGGCGCAAAGGTAGTGAAAAATTATGAATTGTGAATTATAAATTATGAATTATTTTTCTTTTATCTGTGCGTTCTGTTTAGAAATTCCCTCTAATTCAAGCAATTGTATTTTTATGTCCAATCCGCTTGAGTAGCCTCCCAAACCGGTCGAAGCGACGACTCTGTGACAGGGAATGATGATGGAGATAGGGTTTTTTCCGTTTGCCGATCCTACGGCGCGGCAGGCTTTCGGATTTTCGACGGCTTGTGCTAATTGGGCGTAACTGATGGTTTTGCCGTAGGGAATTTCTTGCAATTGTTTCCATACCTTTTCCTGAAAAGGGGTACCTTTGGGCGATAAAGGTAAGTCAAAGTCCCTGCGTTCGCCTGCAAAATATTCATCGAATTGCTTGCAAGCCTCTTTGATTAACGGATTTGTAGATGATAATCGGTGTTCGGGAGCATTTTTAAGTATATAAACTCCGGTAATTGCTTGGTCATCTGTTTCGATTTTCACGATGCCTACCGGCGAAGTATAGTGATGCAAATTCATATTTGACTCCGTAGATTCTTCAAATTCATAATTCATAACTCATAATTATTTAATCTGTTACTTTTCCTTGATAATATTTCCATCTGTCGAAAACATCTCTGACATAGTTGATTGTTTCCGTACTCCTGAGATATCCGGATTTGCAGACCGGATCGTTGTAGTATTCCGGTTGATTTTTGAGTTTAAGAAATTCCTCTACATCTTTCCAATTTTTGGGATTTTTTCCGTATTTTTCAGCCAGTGCTTGTGCATCGGAAACATGTCCCGGACCCGCATTATAGGCTGCAAGGATGAATTTGATTCGCTCGTCTTCATCTTCAATGGCAGTAAACATCCGAATTAGCCTTCTGATGAAAGCAACTGCTGCCTTGATGTTCCCCTCCGGATCTTCGATTTGCTCGACCGGAAGACCAAATGCCTCTGCGGTATTTGGCATCAAACCCATAAGTCCGGCAGCGCCTGCCCAGGATACGCGATCGGTAAAGAACCGAGATTCCTGATAGGAGATCGATGCCAACAGACGCCAATCCCAGTCGATTTGAGAGGCGTATCTTTTGAAAAAATGATCGAATGGAGATATTTGGTTATTGCTGATTATTGGTACGGGTGCGCTTCCTGGCATTTTACTCAGTTCAAAATAACGTTTAAGGATTCGCTGGTATTGCGGATTATTTTGGTTTTCATCAAACCATTTATCAACAACGGCTGCTAACCCGGGGTTTGTTTTTCTAACTGCCCAGGACGAACGTTGTGAATGACCTACTAAGAGACCAATATCAATGTTAGTGAAATATGTTTTATTGAGTTTTGCCATTTCGACGTCACACAAGGTGTAAGATATTTCTCCCCTTGAAACCATTTCTATCAGATCTTCTACGATAACAGTATCCTTGTCAATAGTTTGTATACGGATACCACCTCCTAATTCGTTATTAAGATTTCTCAGTCGTCGGTGATATTTGCTGTCGTATATCACCCAAACTTCTTTGCCAATCAGACCGGTAACATCTTTTATCAGCGTGTCGCCTCTATTGGCTCGCTGGACTAAAACCTGCTCGCTGATTACTTCGCGACCGCAATAGATCAATTTTTCTTTCCCTTCATTGGTTATGGGAATATTGTAGGCGATCAAATCTCCTTCGCCATGTAACAACATTTCCATGAGTTTCGTCTCATTTTCAGCCAGACGGATGTTTATTTTCAGGTTGAGATTTTTGGCAAAGTCGCTTAAGAGTTCATATTCGTATCCTTTGGGTTCGCCTTTATATATAAAATAGGACATGGAACCCGATAAAGTCAGGACATTGATTTCACCTCTATTAAAAATTTCAATTAAATCGTTAACTGCTGTTTTGTTGTTTTTATTGAAACGGCATGATATTAGCGTGAAAGAGAGTAGGAAGAGGATAAGAATACTGATTTTCAGGAGATTGCGGGTCAAGCCCGCAATGACATGGTGCTTGGAGGGATTGCGGGTCGATCCCGCAATGGTAAGTGATGTTTTCATTAGTAATCTCAATTAACGTCTCTATCAGGGGATCCCGCATCAAGTGCGGGATGACAGAATATACCATACATCAAGCAATCAAACAGTATCGGAATATTTTCCGGTTTCACGCCTGCTTGCAGTAAATCGGGAATGTCGGCGGTAAACGATTCATGGAATTTCTCGAATGAATCGCCTTGTGCATTTAGCGATTGACTGTAAAGTTTCAATGCTTCTTTGTTGTTGCCCATTGCCAAATGAACATGACCGGCATTGAGGTAGTCAATAGCATTGGGGTTGCTTTCCAATATTTTCGCATAATAATCCATTGCTTCTTTGTATTTTCCGGTCAGGAAAGAACACCATGCAATGGGTCGCCATGCTTTTTCTTTGTTGTTGGTCAGATATTCGACCTTGAAATAACATTTCAATGCTTCAGAATAATTCTTTAATTCCAAATAGCAATGACCGATGTGGAGTTGTACCGACAGGCTGTCGGGGTTCAGAACAGCGGCTTTTTGATAATATTCCAAAGCCTCTTGCGGTTGTTTCAGTGCACGATAGCAGTGAGCCAATTTTTTGATTGTCCACGAATGGTTGGAGTTTAGCAACTCGGCTTTTAAGTAATCTGCCAACGCTTCTTCCAATTTTCCCTGCATTTGCAGGCAGTAGCCTTTTTTCTGCAAAAGGGTTTCGTCGTTCAAATCATTTTGTAATAATTTTTCAAAAATTTCCTCGGCTTCCGCGAAGTGATTCCGTTGGAAATAATATTCCCCGATGATTGTTTGGCTTTCCCTGTCGGAAATGAATTGGGCAATGGCGGGTATCCGGTAAAATTCGGGCTTTATTTCAAAAACATCGTCGAAATCCTTGTGACGGGGAAATAACTTATAAAAACGGTATAAGTCCTGAATATACAAACGCGCTTCGGGATGAATTTTGCCAATGGGATTGTTGGATAGTTCTTCTTTCAACATTTCTTTCATGGCTTCCGAGTCGGCGGAGAATTGCCCCATCATATTTTTATATCCATCGGGCATTTGAGAAATACTGAGATAGAAAGAATATTTATCGGAATTACATAATAGATTGGAATTGAACAGGATTTTCATAAAATCGGAAATCAAAGGATTGTCCACTGTCGAGGCGTTTGAAAAAGGAACAAACCAGTTGTGTATTTCCCGAAAAAAAGGAAAATCTTTCAGATGAATAAATGACGAAAGCATCACATCGGCGCCCTCTAATTGTAATTCGGAAAACTCCTGCAGGCGTTCGCTTAGTCCCGATTCTTCGATAAGGTTTTGCCATTCGGGGTTTTTTTCATCAAATCCGGTTTCGCCGAATAATTCGTCCATTCTGATTTTGTTATTCAATTTCGGACTGATTTTCATCATGCCGGGGATAATTTCTTCCGTCATGATGCGGGTAATTTTTTCAGTTTCCTTGCTCAGAATAAATTGCAGAATAATGTGGCGGAAATCTTTGATAAACTTGTTTTGTTCAGCCAAATGTTGCAGGCGGTTATTGATGTTCGGATAAAGATGCAAACGTTTATCGTAGTGCCGCAGGAATAAAAGCAGACCGGTCAATGCCCGTTGGCGAAGTTCTTCCTGCTCGTTCTCACAAGTGTCCAATAAAACCTGCACTTTCCGTTCGTCGAAAATCTCTTCCAAATTGAGCGTTATTGCTGAAATCATCAGGCATTGTGAGGAAAGCGGATACAGTTTGCTGTTCAGTAGTTTCAGATACAGGTTTTGCTCGTCGGAGTTCCATAAACTGCTCAACCAAATTTTACGGAACAGTTTGACCTCGACTTTTCCCCTTGTTTCCTCCGTCTCTTTCAGATTTTTTTGCTTGTCTTCCCCTTCTTCCATCAAATCATACAGGGCGATTTTACCCAAGCAATCGCCCATAGTGTCAATCAGTTGTTCCGGTGTTTCCGGTACATTGAAAGTCGATGATTGCCGAAATTCATAAGGATACGACCAGCGTTGGAGCGTTTTGGCTTCCAGCATCGTCCGGTCGGTCAATTGATGAACAGAACGAAGCAAATCCTTGTAGATTTTTGCCTGTTCGGGGTCGTTAACGCCTTCGGTTAAATAAAGCAACATTCTTTTGTAGTTGTCTTGACATTCCGAAAGTCCCTCTTTCAACTGCCAATTGGGTAAATCGGCTAAAAGAAGACCGACTGCGTCAAACACCTGTTTCAGTTGTTTTTGTTCCAGCGATTCGGCTATTTTTTGGAAAAGGGATTTTAATTCTTGTTTGTTCATTTTTTGAATACTATAGTGCAGAGTTTTCAGTTATAAATACGTTGTGCGACAGTATAGTTATTGCCAATATAACGTATCAGAAAAAATTTCTCCCCATTTTTTTCGTATGTCTTAAAAAAAACGTACCACAATGTATTTCTGCTTTTTTTGAAGACGGCATATTTCATATTTTTTCCATATTTATCGAAATATTTTGGTGCCGGTTTATGCAAACGAGTTGGCAGGGTAGTGATGATGTCGTCATACAATCCTGTTATATACTTTAGGGCTGTTTCCTCAAATGAGAAATAACCTTTTTCGTAAAGAGTAACTGCAAGATTTTCCAAATATTCGAGTACCTCCGGTAAAAGTATTACGTGCATTTATTTGCGTATTTTTTATCTATTTTATCTAAAGTTATAATTAATCTTTTCCGAAATTCATCTGCTGAAATAGCCCTGTAAAAATCATCATCAGGTTCTAAAATTTCTTCATATTCGTTTGTATTATGGGCAGTTGTACATATCAGATGAAATCTGTTTCTACCTCTTTTAATAAAAACTTCTTCGTTTACAGCCAAGTCGAAATATTTTTTCTGATTGGCTACAAATTCTTTACTGTTTACTACTGTCATGGCTTTCATTATTTTATATCAACCTCGCAAAGATACGAAATCAATTAAGAATTACGAATTTTTAATTGATTAAAGCAATTCCGGCAAAGCGGTCTGTATTCTTCTTTTTCGCCAAGAAGCACCAATTTTTCATTGTGAACCAACCGGTTGGAATAGCCTGCCAATTGACCGCACTCCACACAAATGGCGTGGACTTTGGTTACGTCTTCGGCGATTGCACAAAGCGCCGGCATCGGACCGAACGGATTTCCTTTGTAGTCCATATCCAATCCGGCGACAATAACGCGGATACCCTGATTGGCTAATTGATTGCATATCAGAGGAAGTCCTTCGTCGAAAAACTGTGCTTCATCGATTCCGATTACATCTCTGCCGCTTGAAAGCAGCAAAATGTTTCCGGAATGTTCAACCGGCGTACAAGGGATTTCATTTTGATCGTGCGAAACAATACTTTCTTCGGAATAGCGGGTTTCCATCGCCGGCTTAAAGATTTCCACCTTTTGCTTGGCAAATTGTGCACGCCTCATTCTCCGTATCAGTTCCTCCGTTTTTCCGGAAAACATAGACCCGCAAATGACTTCGATACGTCCGTTTTTTACAGGATTGAAAAGTTGATTTTCCATGGAATAATGATAATGTGATAAAATGATAAAAGGGATAAAATGACGAAAAATATCGTTTCCTTATCCCTTTGTATTTCACCGTTTATTATTTTTTCTTCAGCCCCTCCATAATCTTGTTTTCAATTTCTTCGGCTAATTCGGGATTGTCGCGCAGACAGTCTTTGGCAGTGTCGCGTCCCTGTCCCAGTTTAGTTTCATTGTAACTGTACCAACTTCCGCTTTTTTTGACGATACCTAAATCTGCTCCCAAATCGATCAATTCTCCCACTTTTGAGATGCCTTCCCCAAACATAATATCAAATTCGGCTTTGCGGAAAGGAGGCGCGAGTTTGTTTTTCACTACTTTCACGCGCGTTTGGTTTCCCTTCACTTCATCTCCGTCTTTCAAGGAGGTTACTTTGCGAATATCGAGGCGGACAGATGCGTAGAATTTCAGGGCATTACCGCCGGTGGTGGTTTCCGGACTTCCGTAAGATACGCCGATTTTGTCGCGCAGTTGGTTGATGAATATACAAGTAGTGTTAGTCTTGTTGATGGCAGCCGTTAATTTACGCAAGGCTTGCGACATCAGACGGGCTTGCAAACCCATTTTGGATTCTCCCATTTCACCTTCCAATTCCGCTTTCGGAGTCAGTGCGGCAACCGAGTCGATAACGACAATGTCGATTGCCGAAGAGCGAATCAGTTGCTCGGCAATTTCAAGCGCCTGCTCGCCCGAATCCGGTTGAGAAATCCAAAGATTTTCGACATCAACGCCTAACTTTTCGGCATAAAACCGGTCGAATGCGTGTTCCGCATCAATGAAAGCAGCGATTCCTCCCGCTTTTTGCGCTTCCGCAATGGCATGGATAGCCAAAGTCGTTTTTCCCGACGATTCGGGACCGTAGATTTCTATCACTCTCCCTCGCGGATAGCCGCCTATCCCCAATGCTGCATTCAGTGCAACGGATCCGGAAGGGATAACCGCCACTTCTTCAACGGCATTGTCTCCCATTTTCATGATAGATCCTTTGCCGTAACTCTTTTCAATCTTGTCCATTGCAGCACGCAACGCTTTCAGTTTTTCCGTATTCGGATTAGCCTGTTCTTTTTCTTCTTTCATTACAGAATTTTTTTCTTTTTCGTTCATAATTTTAAATTTGTTTAAGTTTTGGTTTATGTTTGTTTGATAATATATATCCATACAAAGTTATGAAAAAAAAATCAAATAGAAAAAAATATTGAAAAGATGTGATTTTGTGAAAATTTCGTATCTCTGCGAATATAAAGAAATACAGGCAATTACGAAAGTAAATAAATCTTTTATTCTATTCATTTAAATAATTATTAACCAAATAGTTTAACTACACAGTTTAACTATTTGGTTAATTCTAAATAAAAGGCTTAAAATGAACTTGTTATGGAAATTTCGATGCGTTGTTCCTAATTATTCAAGATTGGTGTCAGGATGATGTTTCGATATAAAACTTTTCCATGATCACCTTGCAGATAAATGGGTCCTGATTTTAGCACATCTGCTTGCATAGCGCCTCCGGTCGGTCCGTAAACCGGTTTGTTATCTATTATTTTTGTACCATTCAGCACAACTGTCACGTGTCTGTTGCAAAGAATCATTTCCATGGTTTGCCATTCGCCGGCTTTTTTTTCTGCGGCAACAGATGGGGTAATGCGGCTGTATAATGCGCCCATATTGTGTGAATCAAGTTCTTTACCATACGAATCAACAACCTGAATTTCATACATACCGCGGAGATAAACGCCGCTGTTACTGCCTTCGGGTATGTTCACTTCAAGCGTGAGTTTAAAATCATCGAACTCGCTGTCCGTTCTTAAATTACCGAAGCTGACACGCCTTCCTTCCGGATTCACGGGGTCATTGACGAGTTCGCCGTTTACAACTTTAAATCCATTCGTTTGGTTGGGGTTGATAAGACTCCAACCGGTAAGGTCTTTTCCGTTAAAGAGTTTGATGGGCGCACCGTATTTCACTTTCGATAAATCGGGAGCCGGACTCGGATCGGCCAAACGCCAACCTTTAAATTTACTTTTTGTAACATTCATTCCATCGCGGGTAGGGCTAATCAGCGTTCCGGTGAGATTATCACCTGTCCTTTCAAAAATATAGGTTCTGGATACAATAAAACTACGTTCATCATTTCGTCTGACATTATTTGACATCGTCGCTACAAGTGTATGGTCATCATAGAAAAACACGCTGGAAACAGGCATTACGCTACCGCCCTGCCATAACAAATCAGCATCCAAAAAACCTTTGCTGTCGTTCACTCCAAGCCAGCCAACTGAACCATCCTCGATTTCAAGGGTCCACATTCCATAAAATTCTTTTTTAGCATCTTGTGCATTTACTGAAAATGCAGCTAATAAGAAAACAAATAATAAGACAGTAGTTCGTTTCATAACTTTTATTTTTAAAGTTTAATAAATAATTCAAAAAAAACAATGATAGTATGAAAGAAGTCAATCCATTTCCAAATCTTCGTTAAAGATCTCGTGCCAAGGCAAACCCTGTTTATTCAACTGCTCCATAAACGGATCGGGATCGAACTCTTCCACATTGAAAACGCCCGGTTTTTTCCAGAGGCCTTGCAGAAACATCATTGCCCCTATCATTGCCGGAACGCCGGTTGTATAACTTACGCCTTGTGCTCCGGTTTCTCTGTATGCGTCTTGGTGGAGGCAATTGTTATAAACATAATAGGTCAATTCTTTTCCTTCCTTATCCAAACCTTTGATACGGCATCCGATACTTGTTTCTCCGGTATAATTTTCTCCCAGTTCACCCGGATCGGGCAATACCGCTTTCAGGAATTGGATCGGAACAATTTCCACTCCACTGTAAAGCACCGGATCGATGCGGGCCATACCGATGTTTTGAATCACCCGCAAATGAGTGAGATATTCCTGTCCGAAAGTCATCCAAAAACGCGCCCTTTTGAGTGTGGGGTAGTTTTTGACTAACGATTCTAATTCTTCGTGGTAGATGACATACGATTCTTTGGGTCCGATATTCGGATAATTCAAAGGTTTATGGATCTCATGCGGTTCGGTGATAACCCATTTTCCGTTTTCCCAATATTTTCCTTTTTGAGTGACTTCGCGTATGTTGATTTCCGGATTAAAATTGGTGGCGAAAGCCTTTCCGTGATCTCCTGCATTGCAATCGACAATGTCTAAGTATTCCATTTTGCTGAAATAATGTTTAGCAGCATAAGCGGTGAAAATGCTTGTCACTCCCGGATCAAATCCGCAGCCGAGGATAGCGGTTAATCCTGCTTTTTTGAATTTGTCTTGATACGCCCATTGCCATTTGTACTCGAATTTTGCTTCATCTTTCGGTTCGTAATTTGCTGTGTCCAAGTAATTCACTCCTGCTTCCAAGCAAGCGTCCATAATGGTCAGATCTTGATAGGGTAGGGCGACGTTAATGACTAATTCCGGTTGGAAATGTTTAAATAAGGTAACTAATTCCGTAACTTGATCCGCATCCACTTGAGCGGTTTCAATTCGTTTATTGCCGTAACGCGTTCCAATAGCGTCGGCAATGGCATCGCATTTAGACTTTGTGCGGCTTGCTAAAAGAATATCCGTAAAAACGGCGGAATTTTGAGCTACCTTGTGTGCGACTACGGTTCCTACGCCTCCTGCTCCGATAATGATTACTTTTGCCATAATATTTAAATAATTATGAATTATGAATTATGAAAAT
>Ga0082212_10005646_pt1 | contig 16993 bp, 15 predicted proteins | sample TergutNt197P3_FD_71548 | JGI IMG/M metagenome (GOLD analysis project Ga0082212, IMG submission 71548) | Neocapritermes taracua P3 segment gut microbial communities from Petit-Saut dam, French Guiana - Nt197 P3 | ecosystem: Host-associated > Arthropoda: Insects > Digestive system > Gut ... | reverse complement strand
CGTATGTGTCAAGTATTATATTTACATTTACATGGGAACATATTTCCGCGCAAAACTCGCCCCATTTAGTTGATGCACTTAACCTTACGCCAGATTTTTAACCGTTTTTATTTGGAACTTCGGCCTAACGAACGCGTCTCCTTAATCGGCTCTGGCGGCGTTTCGCCGTCACTGACGAGCCGGAGTTTGGCTGGAAATTCCCGCGTACCCAGGTACGGCGTGTGATAATTCTGGCCTTTTTCGAGCCGGCGTCGGATACTATCGGCAAATTTGCCTTCGTTGTCCCGTTCACCTGCTTTGTCCGTCATCTTAAAGTGCGCGGTTACTATATAATGCACGTTTTTGAGCACCATCGCCGCCCGTTGCTGCCGGTCTTCTGATGCAACTTTCGGCTCCATGGAGTTTGCCTTGAAAGCCACCTCATTGCGCCTGATGTTCTCAAATCGGATCGGCGCGCAAACCGCGATTTCGTCGATAAAATACCGAATCGCCGGTTTCCACATTACCGCTTCCAGAACGCCCCTCGCCGCGCTTGGCGTAATAACATCGTAGCTTACGCGTTCGACTTTTAATTCCGGACGCGCGAAACAAGCATAGTCGCCGCAGATTTCCACTTTGAATCCATAGCCCAATTGCAAGCCCTCCCATATTTTATAAAATCAATGCCTGTCCGCCTTCAGGCGATAGCGTTATACCGACTTGCTCGTTATAATAGCGCTCAAAAAGCAACAGAACGGCGGATTCATCCAGCTTCAGTAACTCAATCGCGCCGAGTTCGTCCAGTTTCCGTATGTCCTGTTCAAAGAGGTTCACGCCATACATGCCCAGTTCGCGAAAAAGTCTACGGTTTCGCTCACCCGCGCGCAAGCGGGCTTCCAAATCGGTCGCTTCGTGTAATACGTAAACCGTTTGTTGCGCTGAGTCGTCAATCAATTTGAAAGCCTCAGCCGCGTCGGCGAACGGTAAAGACATTGATGCCTTTGCGCCGTCATTAAACATTTGCACTATATGTTTGTAATCCAGACGTTCGTTTCCGATGTTGTAAAACAATTGTTTGAAATACGCATGGATCGCGTCCAGTCCGGCCAGATCATCGAATCGCCGCGCGATTTGACCATATGCGTCAATGTTAGGCTGAATCATTCGCGGCGGCTTGCCATCCGCAAATGTGAACACATAAACAACGGATGTTTCGGGTTCACGTTTCCCCTCACGGTTACAACGACCCGCCGCCTGCACGATGCTATCAAGTCCGGCACGCTCGCGGTAGACCGTTTCAAAATCCAAGTCAACCCCGGCTTCCACCAGACTGGTGCTGACGACGCGGCACGAAAGTCCATTTTTCAACCGTTCGCGTATGCCGTCCAGAGTTTTCTTTCTGTGTAAAGGAATCATCGTTGTGGATAGATGAAACGTCCCTTCAGGCGCGGCCTTATGTAAGTCAACGAACAGCGTCTGAGCGCGGAGACGTGTGTTGACGACGCACAAAACCCGTTCCTGGATGACCAGTCGCTCAATCAATTCGTCTTCAGTAAGAGGCTCCTCCAACTGCTGAATTGTCGCGCGCCGCAAAGCGTTATACATCACCTTAGGGTCTTCGGCGATTTCGATCAGCGGAAGAGGGTTTTTCTGCGTATGATCCAAAAATAATTCGTCCAAAGCCGATTGCGTCGCCGTTGCCAATACTGCCGTGCAGCCGTATTGCGTAACAAGCGTTTTGATGGCACGTACACAAGGCAATAAATACGGAACCGGGATCATCTGCGCCTCGTCGAATATCAACACGCTTTCCGCTATGTTGTGCAGTTTTCGGCATTTTGAAGGTCTATTCGCAAACAGAGACTCAAAAAATTGCACGTTGCTGGTCACAATTAACGGATATTCCCAATTCTCCGTTGAATAGCGTTTATTGAGGGAAATCTCGTTTTCATCGTCATCGTCGTACCGCGCGTCGCTGTTATGACGCAGTACATTTTCCACACCGAGCCATTTTTCAAACTCTCCCGCGTTTTGTTCAATGATCGTATTGTAGGGTACTACGTAAATAACGCGCCGCTTGCCGTGCCGTATGGCATGGTTCAAGGCGAATGCCAGACTGGCGAAGGTTTTGCCGCTGCCGGTCGGCGCGGTTAGTGTAAATAGTCCGCTCGGCAAATCAGCGGCGGTCAGGCAGTTTTTCAGCAACTGATTGCGTTTTTGATTAAGTTCGCTGATCGCTTCCACGGGGTTTAAAAACTTCATGGTATACGCAGACAACCGTTCGCACAGTGTGGAAATCGAGAAGAACCCGCCGCGCGGCGCGTTTCCGGAGTCGAAAAATTGCTCCGTGTCCAACCAGTCGGCGTCCACCAGCGCGGAAAATACCATGCGTACAAAAAACGCCGCGTCAAACCCGTCTGCCCATTTTTGGGAAAACGATTCCAGTGGCGGCAAAATCAGCTCGTCTTTATAGGCGTCATATTTTTCGACACATCGTTTTAAGCGGCCGTACATCGTTGCGGCATCTCCGGTGTCCTGTTGATCAGAACCGCCATTCGGCAAACCGCCATGGTGTCCCATAACACAATAGGCTGCCAGAAGTCCAAGTTGCGATTGCTTATTGAATTCATACAGCAATCGGCCCCCTGCCGTTGAATGATCCACGCGTTGATTTTTGCCGCGAATGCGCGCCTGAAACGCGTCCGAATATTTGCCTGCGTCATGCGCCAGGCCGCACATATATGCGAACTCTTCTCCCCAGGGCGCCGCGTGTTTCCGCGCGCGTTGCGCCGTTTCAGTCAAATGTTCACTCAACGGTTGTTCCCTGCTGTCGTCTTTACTTTTATGCGCTATATATGAAGTAAATTTCACAGGCGCGTCTCCATTACTTATTTAATAATGATCAGGATTTTTGCGTTATTAGATTTCGTGGCGATGTTTGAGGGCCTTTGACATGGTCATTTCGTCCGCGTATTCCAGGTCGCCGCCTACCGGCAGGCCAAGGGCTATGCGGCTTACTTTTGCTCCTATCGGTTTGAGCAGTTTTGAAAGATAGATCGCGGTGGCTTCTCCCTCCACGTTGGGGTTTGTGGCGAGAATAATTTCCTTCACCGCGCCTTCGCGCAATCTTTCGAGCAAATTTCCTATCATGAGATCCGACGGCCCGATACCGTTAATCGGAGAAAGCGCGCCGTGCAGAACATGATATTGCCCGTGATATTCCCTGGTTTTCTCCACGGCCAGAATATCTTTTGGTTCTTCTACGACGCATATGGTTTCCGCCGAACGCGAGGGGCCGCAATAACGGCAGGGGTCGGAATCCGAAAAATTATTGCAGCGCGAACAGGTGCGAATCTTTTCCTTGACATCCATAATGGCGCGGCACATCCGCTCGGCGTCTTCTTTTCCCCGCCGCAGCACGATATAGGCCATCCGCTGCGCGCTCTTTATTCCGATGCCGGGGAAACGCCGGAATTCGTCAATAAGCCGCTCGATAGGCTCCGCGTAGTCGCTCATTTTTCAATCTTTTCAGCGCTTGCCGGGAAGGGAAAAACATCCATAAACGACCGCACAATGGGATCCTTTTTCGCTTTTTCCATAAGGTCGTCTTTGGGGCTTTCCGCGGACGTGAAAGGCGCGGCGCTGTTCAACACTGTTTCGTGTTTGGCGGGACGCGGAGATACGGGCGGCGGCACGGCGCGCGCGGATACTTTTTCCGGACGCGGCGGCGGAGCGGCCGAATCTGACCGCGCGCCGCCACCACCTGCCGCATTCCGGGAATCGGAATCGGAATCCGTAAAGGAGGAAAATTCCGCGATAAGATCTTCAATCGGCCGCAGATGGGCGGCGTGAGCCAGTTCGATCAGCCCCATTTCAAGCTGGAAGCGCACCTGTGCCGCGTACTTCATGCCGGTTTCGATTTTTTGAAACATGTCGAAAATGCGAATCAGGTCTTCGCGGGAAAAAAGATCCGCCTGTTCGCGCAACTGCGGCAGCAGGCTTTCAGGAACGCCCAGCAGAGAGGTGTCGTTGACGCCCGCTTTTAAAACCATCAGATTTCTGAACTGCCAGGAAAGACGGCGGCAGAAATTGTTCAGATCCTGCCCGGCCTCGGTCAGCCCGGCGACGACTTCCAGCAGTTCAGCCGGGTTGTTTTCGGCAATCGCGCGGACGGTCCGGTTCAGGACAGTGGATTCGACCATGCCCAGAAGCGCCGCGGCGTCCTCATCACGCACCTCTCCGCCGCTGAAAGCCAGCACCTGGTCAAGCGCCGACATGGCGTCGCGCATACTGCCGCCGCTTGCGAAAGTCACAAGTTCGAGCGCGCCGCCGCTGATCTGTATCCCTTCCGCTTGTGAGATTTCGCGCAGCCTGTCTAAAATCCGCGGGTAAGAAACCAGTTTGAAGGTATATTGCTGGCAGCGCGACAAAATCGTGGCGGGAATCTTGTGATGCTCTGTCGTCGCAAGAATGAAAACTACATGCGGCGGCGGTTCTTCCAGCGTTTTCAGAAGCGCGTTGAACGCTTCCGAAGTAAGCATATGAACTTCATCTATAATGAAAATCTTGTTGCGGTCACGCGCAGGGTTGTAGCGCGTCTTTTCCTTCAGGTCGCGAATCTCGTCTATGCCCCGGTTTGAAGCCGCGTCGATTTCAAGAACATCCATGCAGTTTCCCGCCGCGATTTCGACACAGGCGGGACATTGGCCGCACGGCTCGCCGGGTATCGCGGCGTGGCAGTTCAGGGCTTTGGCCAGAATGCGCGCCGATGATGTTTTGCCGCTTCCGCGCGGGCCGGAGAAAAGAAAAGCGTGCGCCAGACGCCCGCCTTTAAGGGCATTCAGCAGCGATCGTGATACATGCTCCTGCCCGACAAGTTCATGAAAATTTCCGGGGCGCCATTTGCGGGCTAATACCTGATATTGCATAAGGAACCTCTAAAAACCCCAAACTCCGCGTTACGCTCCTTCGGCAAAACGCTCATTTACCTCTAATGTAAACTCCGCTTTTGTCTCAGGCGCAAGCCTTGATTTTGGGGTTTTTAGAGGTTCCCATGAAGGAAGGGTCGAGCCCCGGGAAACCTGTTGCACATATAATAGACCTCTTAATGCTGCTTCCTTCCGGACCTGACATGGTTCGAGGGTTATATTGCACAGGGCCCGGAGCCCGTCAATAAATTAAAAAAAGTATCTTACGGCATATTTATTTATATGTCTATATCCATCATTACAGGGCAATGGTCGCTTCCCGTCGTCCCGGCCATAATCGTAACGTCCTTTACGCGCGGCGCGATGCGGTTGGAAACGACGAAGTAGTCGATACGCCACCCTATGTTCCGTTCGCGCGCGCCGGAACGGTACGACCACCACGTATACGCGCCCTCCAGGCCAGGGTACAAAAACCGAAACGCGTCGGTAAATCCCGCATCCAGAAGTTCGGAAAATTTCGCGCGCTCCTCGTCCGAAAACCCCGCGTTGCCGCGATTTGCTTCAGGATTTTTCAGGTCGATATATTCGTGCGCCACATTCAGGTCGCCGCAAAGCACAACGGGCTTTTTCGCGTCAAGCGTTTTCAGGTATTGACGCCGCGCGTCCTCCCATTCCATACGGTAGCCGATCCGGGCCAGCCCGTTTTCGGAATTGCGCGAATTCGGAGTATATTCGTTTACAAGATAAAAATTATCGTATTCCAGCGTAATCACACGGCCTTCCGTGTCGTGTTCCTTCGCGCCTATGCCGCAAACCGCCGACAGGGGCGCCAGCCTGGCGAATGACGCCGTGCCTGAATACCCTTTCTTTTCCGCGCTGTTCCAGTATTCCAGATAGCCAGACAGGTCAATCTCCGCCTGACCCTGTTGCATCTTGGTTTCCTGAAGGCAATATACGTCCGCGCCGCAGCCGGCGATAAAATCATTGAATCCTTTTTTAAGCGCAGCCCGCAGTCCGTTTACATTCCATGTTGTTATTCTCAATTCAACACCTAAGAGGTTCTTGCAAAACCCCTGGGAGCGCGGACATCTTGTCCGCAAATCATTGAAAAATGCAGGCATTTTGCCTGCGTTCCCGGCAAAACCGGAGGTTTTGCAAGAACCTCCTAATAATTAAAAACCACGCCCGCCAGCGAGGCGGCCAGATTGCGCGCCAGACGTTCAAACGCGGGGTTGTCTTCGGCAAAAAAGTTGCGCACGTCCGAACTCAGAAGGGACCTCTCGCGGAAAACGAAGTCTTCATTTTCCCATATGACGGCGGAATCGCGCCGCCTTACAAGCTTCGCTCCGATGCGCACGGTAATCTGAAAAGCCGAACTGAACGTCAGTTCGCCCGAATTCTGCGCGCCGAAAGTAACCGGAACCGCGCTCACGTCTTTGACTTCGCCCAACAGAACAAGATCGGCGTCCGAGTCGCTGGAGTTGACGCGCCCGCGAGTGCGCGCGGAAAACTCCCGCAGGAGCGCGCGCGTCATTATCTGCTCAATTTCAGGTTCGCCCGTCAGATTTCTAAAGGTGGGAATGCCTATGGATTCCGCGCCGTCAGGCAATAGTCCGACGGCTCCGCGTACGTGGTATCCGCAGCCCGGAAAAAGCAACACGACGAACATCAGCGCCAACGCTGTTTTCAGGTATGCGCATGTACGGCAAATTTTTAATTTCTTATCCAAGAGGTATAAACCTAAATAATCGGCAATCGGCAATCAAAAATCGAAAATTAAAAAATCAGACCCGCGCGGCGACGATTTCCTTCTGCGCCTGGTATTTTCCTTTTTTATCGGCGTAGGAAACGGCGCAATCGGACTCCGAGCGGATAAATACAAGCTGGGCGATTCCTTCGCCGGAATGGATTTTTGCCGGAACCGGCGCGTAATTTACGATTGCTATTGTGAGGTAACCTTCCCATTCAGGCTCAAGAGGCGTGACGTTAACGAAAACGCCGCTGCGTGCATAGGTGGATTTTCCCTGACAGAGCGCGATTACATCCCGCGGGATGCGGAAATACTCCAGCGAACGCCCCAGAATAAATGAGTTCGGCGGAATAAGACAGGCGCGTCCCTTAAAATCACTGAAAGCCATTGCGTTCATGTTTTTTGGATCTGCTGCTTTCACGGAACTGAAATCCGGAATTTTATACTCGTCTGCAAGGCGGAAATCGTAACCGTACGATGAAACGCCAAAGGAAATTTTTCCCTCGCGTGTTTTACCCTCCGCGAAAGGAGCTATCATTTTATGCTTCCGGGACATTTCACGTATCCAGCGATCGGGCAAAACGGACATTCCAGACCTCCTATTTAAATAATTTTGAGTTTATCACCGCGTCTTGTGTCTGTAAACAGAAATGCCTTGACGCCCCGCGGGTACACAAGTAAATTTAATCTTTTATATTCTATTAGTTAGAGAATTCAGGAGATTGGTTGTGATTAAGCAGGACATTGTAAACCGTGTGGCTGAACGGATGGGTATAACCAAGGTAAAGTCTGAAACGGCCGTAGAATCCGTATTCAATTCACTAAAGAACGCTTTGCGGCGCAGAGAACGCATTGAATTGCGAGGGTTCGGCGTTTTTATCGTTAAGCCGCGTAAAAGCGGCATTGGACGCAATCCGAGAACAGGCGAAGAAGTGGCGATTCCGTTGGGCAATACAATTCGCTTTAAACCGGGCAAGGAAATTCGCTCGGATAAGATAGCCCCGGGTTCCGCAAACTGATTCAGGCAGCCTCCGAAACCCCCGAACTTTGCGTTACGCTCCCTCGACAAAATGCTTCGGAGGCTGACTTCACCGTCTTTTCGGAAGAAAGTTTTTGCACCGGTGAACAGCAATATCCCAGATTTTTCCCAGAATTCTCCGATTTTCGACAACTCCGGCATTTCAAATGAGCCGGTTTATGTTCCGGCGGAAAAACATAAGCCGGAACCGGCGCCTTCGCCCTTGCAGTGGGCGCTCTCCATATTGCTTTTGTTTCTTACATTCTGCACGACGACTTTTGCGGGATTTTTTTACGCCACTGGATTTTTGGGGATCCGCAACCCGGCGAGCCTTCTGTTTCCGCCGGACCCGCGCATGCTTGCGGCATGCGTCTCTTTTTCATTCCCGCTGATCGGCATACTGACGGCGCATGAACTCGGACATTATTTCGCGTGCCGCCATTATGGAATGAAATGCACTCCGCCTTATTTTATCCCCGCGCCGCTGCCGCTTACCGGAACGCTTGGCGCTTTTATCAAAATCAAATCCCATTTTCGAAACAAAAGAGCGCTGTTTGACATCGGCATCGCCGGCCCGCTGGCTGGTTTTTTATTTTCTCTGCCGGTGCTGTGGATAGGCATAAGCATCTCAAGACTTACGCCAAAACTGCCGGCCGGATTTACCGGCCTGACTTTCGGCGAACCGCTGATTTTCAGATTGATCGGAATCGCGGCGCTGGGTTACGCGCCCGAAAGACAGGATATGATCGCGCATCCCATGGCCATGGCGGGATGGGTGGGGCTTTTGGCAACGAGTCTGAATCTGCTGCCGATATGGCAACTGGACGGCGGGCATATATCCTACGCGGTATTCGGCGCCAAACGGCACAAGAAACTATCGTACGCCGCAGTGGCATCGCTTATTATCGTAAGTTTTATGGGGTGGCCGACGCCGTCGTACCTGTTGTTCGCCCTGATGCTTCTTATTATCGGCTGGCGGCTGCGTTTTTATCATCCGGCTCCGCTGACGGACGAGGGGCCTCTTGGGCCCGGCCGCATAATTCTGGCGCTCGCCGCCCTTTTAATCCTGATCCTCTCTTTTACCCCCATCCCGATCACAGCATAAAATACCAATGCGCGCTTATGAGGTTTTGCTGGGAGCGCGGACATCCTGTCCGCATTTTTTAAGGGATTTGCGGGCTGGAAGTCCGCGCTCCCAGGGGTTTTACAAGAACCTTCTTTTATATCAAATTTTCGGCTTTCGCGACCGCCACCGTCACACGAATTGGACTATCCCCATTTTGCTCTGTCTTAGACATGGGATCGCGGGCGTAGACATGGGATCGCGGGCGTCCCGCCGGCGTGACATGGGATAGCATGCGTCACGCATGCGTATTAATAAATAAAACGGGCGCGATTTATCGCGCCCTACAATTGAAGCGGGCTTCGCCCGCGTTTATTTATTAAAGCGCGGACGGGACGTCCGCTGCCCCATGTCACGCCGGCGAGGACGCCCGCGATCCCATGGCAACACCCGCGATCCCATGGCAACGACAGAAGTCGCCTTCATTACAAAAGCAGATATACTTTTCCCCTTCTTGTGGTTTTTCTGTTAAAATTACGTCCGATTTTGATGCGGTGGCTTGCTTCCACCGCGTTTCGGAGTCAAAAAATTGGTTCATAGACGTACAATAACACCCACTTTTACCGGTCGTCTAAAATATACAACCTCCAGGGGCGCGATTTATCGCGCCCCTACGTCTAATAAAAATGCTGCGATTGATTAGAATACGGAATCTGGCGCTGATCCGCGAACTGGAAATTGAATTTGGCCGCGGGCTGAATATTCTGACCGGCGAAACCGGGTCGGGAAAATCCATCGTGGTTGACGCCCTCGGCCTCGTGCTTGGCGCGCGAGCTTCGCTGGAATTGATCCGCGCGGACTGCGACTCCGCCGTGGTGGAAGGGTTGTTTGAAATCGGCGGCGGCAGTCAGGCGGCCGCGCTTCTGGCGGATGCCGGATTTGAAGCGGAAGACGGCGCGCTTCTGGTGCGCCGCGAGATCGCCTCGTCCGGGCGCGGCAGGATTTTCATAAACAACAATATTTCCACGCAGTCGTTTCTGAAAACTCTCGGTGAAAAACTCGCCGACATTCACGGGCAGCAGGATCAACACGCTCTACTCGATCTTCAGACGCATCTTCGCCGGCTTGATGAATTCGGAGGAAACGCCGGGCTTTGCGCCGACGCGCGTTCGCGTTTCCGCGCGCTCAGGGAAACAGCGCGGCTGCTTGATGAAATCGAAACCAACGAACAGGAACGCCTGCGCCGCATAGATATGCTGCGCTTTCAGATCGACGAAATAGAAAAGGTGAATCCGCTTCCCGGCGAGAAGGAAGATCTGGAAAAGGAACGCGATGTTCTCGCAAACCGGGAGCGAATCGTCGGCCTTGCGACGGAAGCCTGGACGATCCTTTACGAAAGCGAAGCTTCGGTTTTAGGAAGCTTGAGCCGTCTCGGAAAGATATGCAAAGATCTGCGCGGATTCGATCAGGACTGGAATGCGCGGCTGGAGGCTATTGAAGATTGCCGCTGCCGGCTTGAAGACATAGCCTACGCCGCGCGCGATTACGCCGACGGTGATTTCAGCGCGGAACGGCTCGAAGCCGTACACGGGCGCCTCGACGCGCTTGGAAAACTGATCCGCAAATACGGGGCTTCGTGCGAAGAAGTCATAAATTACGGCAAAAAATGCGCGGATGAGCTTGATGCGCTTCTTGAGGCTTCGGACTCGGCCGGGAAACTCACCGAGCGGTTTGAAAGTGAACTGAAATCCTATGAAGAATGCGCCTCGCGGCTTTCGGAAAAACGCGGGAAAGACGCTATCGGATTCGGGCGCGCCATACGGGGGGAATTTGGCGCCCTTGCGATGGAGCGAATGGAATTGCAGGTAAAATTTCATCAGACGGACAGTGACGCCGGAAATGGGGATTCCAAAAGACGTTTGCCGAACGGCTATGGGCCTAACGGCATGGACAGGGTTGAGTTTTTAATCGCGCCAAACAAAGGCGAAGACATGCGCCCCCTGGCAAAAATCGCCTCAGGCGGAGAATTGTCACGGATTATGCTGGCGATTAAATCACTTTGCGGGCGCGAAAGCGAAGATGAGGACCGGACGCTGGTTTTCGACGAAGTGGATTCCGGCGTCGGCGGGCGCGTCGCCGAGGCTGTGGGAAAACGCCTGAAGGCCATAGCCGCGAACAACCAGGTGCTGTGCGTCACTCATCTGGCCCAGGTGGCCGCGTTCGGCGAACGGCATTTCAACGTAAGCAAAGGCGTAGTCGGGGAAAGGACGGAAACGACGGTCAGTCTGCTTGAAGGAGCGGAACGGACGGAAGAGATTGCGCGGATGCTTGGCGGCGAAACGATTACGCCGGCAATCCGGCGCGCCGCGGCGGAACTGCTGATACCGCGTAAAGGCTAATTATGATTACTCTGCATCGCGACCCTCGGCTTACTCATCTGGCCCAGCTTGAGGCGGAAGCGATTTACATAATCCGCGAAGTCGCCGCTGAATGCGAGCGGCCGGTAATGCTTTACTCCATCGGCAAAGACAGCTCGGTAATGCTGCATCTGGCGCTCAAGGCGTTTTATCCCGAAAAACCGCCTTTTCCTTTCATGCATATCGACACAACGTGGAAATTCAGGGAAATGATCGGGTTCCGAAACCGGAAGGCTGAAGAATTCGGCATCGACATGATTGTTTACACCAACGAAGAGGCAGTGAAGCAGGGGATAAACCCTTTCGACCACGGGCCGGCTTATACCGACATCATGAAAACACAGGCGCTTAAAGACGCGCTTGACAAATATCGGTTCACCGCGGCGTTCGGCGGCGGACGGCGTGACGAGGAAAAATCGCGCGCCAAGGAACGCGTTTTTTCATTCCGCAATACAGCCCACGCCTGGGATCCTAAAAACCAGCGTCCGGAAATGTGGAAGCTGTATAACACCAGGATTAAAGACGGGGAAAGTATCCGCGTTTTTCCACTGTCCAACTGGACGGAAAAGGATATCTGGCAGTATATACGCCTCGAAAAAATCGACATTGTCCCGCTGTATTTCGCCAAAGAACGGCCGGTCGTTTATCGTAACGGGAACATTATCATGGTCGACGACGACAGGATAAAGCTGCTTCCGGGAGAAACGGTTGAAATGAAAAAGGTGCGGTTCAGGACGCTTGGCTGCTACCCGCTGACCGGTGGCTGCGAGTCGGAAGCCGACACACTTGATACAATAGTCGAGGAAACTCTCGCCGCAATCACGTCGGAGCGCACTAGCCGTGTCATTGACCACGAACAGGCCGGCAGCATGGAAAAGCGGAAACGTGAAGGATACTTTTGATGAAAGGCTTGTTGAAGTTTATCACCTGCGGTTCGGTTGACGATGGCAAGTCCACGCTGATAGGGCACATGCTATACGATGCCAAGCTGTTGTTTGCCGATCATGAGAAAGCGCTTGAACTTGACAGCCAGCTTGGCAGCCGGGAAGGAAAACTGGACTATTCGCTTCTATTGGACGGCCTGATAGCCGAGCGCGAGCAGGGGATTACAATCGACGTCGCATACCGTTTCTTTGCCACGGAGAATCGTTCCTTCATCGTCGCTGACTGCCCCGGCCACGAGCAATATACGCGCAACATGGCCGTGGGAGCGTCTTTCGCGGATCTGGCCGTCGTGCTGGCCGACGCAACAAAAGGACTCCTGACTCAAACCCGAAGGCACGCGCGGATATGCGCGTTAATGGGAATCAGGCATTTTGTCCTGGCTGTGAACAAGATTGATCTCGTTTCCTTCAATCAACATGTTTTTGATGAAATCAAGGAAGAGTTTTCAGGACTCGCGGGCGGTCTGGGAATTGAAACGGTCTATGTTCTGCCGGTCTGCGCCACGGACGGCGACAACATAACGAAGCCTTCCAACCGGACGCCGTGGCATAAAGGGCTTCCACTACTGCCGTACCTTGAACAGGTCGAGGCTGAACCGAAACTGCCGGAGCAAAATGGTTTCGTCATGCCCGTACAACGCGTTTGCAGGCCGAATCACACATTCAGAGGTTTTCAGGGGCAGATCGACCGCGGGCAAATTTCGGTTGGCGATGGAATAACGGCTCTGCCCGGCCACGAGAAGGCGGCTGTCAAGTCTGTACATGTTGCCGACCAGCCGGCCGATACGGCGCATGCCGGGCAGCCGGTAACCATACAACTTGACAGAGAGATCGACATCTCGCGCGGCAGCGTTTTAACAAGCGGAGTAAAACTGGAAGTGAGCGGCGCGCTTACCGCCGCGATACTCTGGATGGATTCCGAGGAACTGATTCCGGGAAGAAATTACTGGCTGAAATGCGGCGCGAAAACCCTTCCTGCCACGGTGATGGCGATAAAGCACAGGGTAGATGTGAACAGCGGGAAGCATCTGGTTGCGGACAAGCTGTACAGGAATGAAATCGCCGTCTGCGACTTATCGCTGTCCGAAAACATGGTGTTTGATTCTTTGGATAACAGCAAGGCTCTTGGCGGGTTTATTCTGATAAACCGCGTGAGCAATATGACGTCGGCCTGCGGGATTATACAGCATAGCCTCAGGCGCTCCACCAATGTCGTATGGCATGACACCGATATAGCGCCCGCCATGCGCGCGGAACAGAAAGGGCAAAAACCGCTTACCATCTGGTTTACCGGGCTTTCCGGAGCCGGTAAGACCGTCCTTGCCAACGCGCTGGAGAAAAGGCTGTTTGCGCTCGGCAAACATACCATGCTGCTTGACGGCGATAATATACGGTACGGGCTCAATAAAAACCTGGGGTTCAAGGAAGCGGACAGGATTGAGAACATACGCCGGGTGGCGGAAGTAGCCAGGCTGATGAATGACGCCGGTCTCATTGTCATAACGTCATTCATTTCTCCATATGAGATGGACCGTGAAAACGCGCGAAATATAATCGGGGATCAATTCACTCTGGTGTATTTGAGCACTCCGCTCGACGTGTGCGAAAGCCGGGATGTCAAGGGGTTGTACGCCAAGGCCCGGCGGGGAGAGATTCCCAATTTTACCGGAGTCACGGACGTATATGAAAAACCTGTCCGCCCGGATTTGACGATTGATACAAGCGCCTGTTCCATTGACGAAGCCGTCGAAATACTGATGAACAAATTTCAATGACATGGGGCGACGATATGATTTTCAACAAAAAGCTGAAACTCATGGTTTGCGCGGCGGCGTGCCTATTGCTGCTTGTGTCCTGCGGGACAAACCGCGGCAAAGCCGAACTCACGCAAATCAATGTCGCGTGCTTTCCAAACATTACACATGCACAGGCGCTGTTGATGAAAGGGCAGGGTTCGCTTGAACAGGCGTTTGGCGGTTCAGGTATAAAAATAAACTGGATTACATTTAACGCGGGGCCTTCTGAAATCGAAGCCTTGTTCGCCGGGCAGGTCGATATCGGTTACATCGGCCCGGTGCCGGCCGTAAGCGGCTACATCCAATCCGACGGCGATCTCCATATTATCGCGGGCGCGTCAAATGGCGGTTCGGCGCTTATTTCGCGAAACGACACGAATATAATGTTCGCCGGCGATTTGGCCGGAAAAACTGTAGCCATACCTCAGTTTGGCAATACGCAGCACCTCAGCCTTCTGGCGCTTTTGACTGCAAACGGTCTTGCCCCTTCCACTCATGGCGGAAATGTAAAGGTTGTGCCGTCTTCAAATGCCGATGTAGCCAACCTCATGGATCAGAAAAATATAGACGCCGCGCTTGTGCCGGAACCATGGGGCAGCATCCTGGAATTCAACAAAAACGGCCGTGTCGTATTGGACTACGATCAGGTTGATCCCAATGGGATTCCATCCACTGCGGTTGTTATAGTACGCAAGGATTTTTTAGACGCCTACCCCGACGCTGTCGCCAGATTTATACAGGCGCATAAAGCCGCCACAGCCTACATAAACGACAATCCGGAAAACGCCCTTCAGGTTATAAACGCCCGGATTACGGAGATCACTCAAAAACCGATTGATGAACATGTGCTGGAAAACGCTTTTCAACGTCTGGAAGTAACCTGGGAAATTCCATTTTCATCCATCATGGATTTTGCGAAAATCAGCGTGGAAGAAAAAATGATTAGAAGAATGCCGGACGAAAACATTGTCAATTATACATTCATAGAGCGATGACGGCGTGAGCCTGGTTTTAAGCAATATTTCAAAGAAGTTTGAATCCGCGTCAAATAACACGCTTCAAGACATAACCCTGTCGATAGACGGCAATGAGTTTCTGTGCGTGATTGGGCCATCCGGCTGCGGAAAAACAACTTTGCTCAATATCATCGCGGGGCTTGAAACTCCGACGGGAGGTTCGATATCTCTTGACGGGCTGCCGATAAGCGGACCTGGGCCGGACAGGGTTGTCATGTTTCAGGAGTCGGCGCTGTTTCCGTGGCTGACAGTTATAGACAATGTCAAATTCGGGTTGTCACTTGCCGGGAAAAGCAAAACCGCGCAGGAAGAAACCGCTCTGCATTATCTGAAAATGGTTCAACTCGCGCATTATAAGGACTATCGCCCGCATCAGTTGTCGGGAGGCATGAAACAGCGCGTCGCGCTTGCGCGGGCTTTGGCGCTGGACTCGAAAGTTCTGCTGATGGACGAACCGTTCGCGGCGGTAGACAAGCAGACGCGCAACAAGCTGCGCGAGGAAGTACAGGAACTGTGCCGGCAAACACAAAAAACGGTGGTCTTTATTACGCACAGCGTTGAGGAAGCCATCTTTTTTGCAGACAGGATCATCATGCTGAGCGCCAATCCCGGGATGATAGTAAAGGAGTTTGCCGTTAAGCTTCCGAGGCCGCGGCATATTGAAGCTCCGGATTTTATAGAACTTCGCGCTGATTTGCTCGAACAGATCAGGATGGAGGTCGATAGAAGTGTCCGGCAAGAGTATAGAAATGATTAATCAGCATTTCCTTAAGAAAATTGTCAGACAGGCCGTGTTTTTTGTATCGCTCATCGCCGTATGGCAGTGTGTGTTCTATTTCTCCACATCCGTATTCCATTGGTGGAAGCCCTATGCGTTTCCTAATCCCATCGGTGTTTGGGAATCATTGGTTGCGTTGATTGAACAAAACCTGTTGCTCTCAGCCGTTTTGGTCAGCATGCGCAGAGCGTTTATCGGTTTTTTTCTGGCCCTGTTCATTGGAACGATCATTGGTCTGGCATTGGCGCGAATTCAAATCCTGTCTTTGACGTTGAAATCATTCATTCTGGGCATACAGTCCCTGCCGTCCGTTTGCTGGGTGCCGTTCGCTATCCTCTGGTTCGGATTGACCGAAAAATCAATTATTTTTGTGGTAGTCATGGGATCGGCTTTCAGCATTTCCATTGCCGTTGAATCCGCAATCCGCAGTGTAAATCCTTTGTATGTCAAAGCGGCCAGGACAATGGGTGCCAAAGGGAAGGAGCTATATTTCCGGGTGGTTTTGCCTGCCAGTCTGCCCGCTCTCACCACGGGGCTCAAACAGGGATGGTCGTTCGCCTGGCGCGCCCTGATGGCCGCCGAGGTAATGTCAGCCTCTATAGGCCTCGGGCAGGCGCTGATGATGGGGCGCGACCTGGCGGATATCAACCGTGTCATGCTTGTTATTTTGATCATCATTTTGATTGGCGTGCTTATCGATAAATTTGTGTTTTCTTTTGCGGAAGAGCGGGCATTTAAACGGATAGGGCAATAAAAGTGTATTATGATTGAGGTTCCCGGTAAAACCTTCCGGCTTTGCCGGGAAGCGGGTTTTCAGCCCGCGTTTTTGAACTACGCAGACGGGACGCCTGTGTTCCCATGTCAAACATTTTTAGCGAACCGGGCAAAAAAATCGAGGGGATACGGATATGGAGCGCTTTTTTAACAACGCGGGGCCCATGGTTCCGGAAGATCACTACTTGATTGATCCGCTTGCGCGCGTCGATTGGGAAGACATACAAAGGCTGATCCGCGACAAACGCTATTTTGTTTTACACGCGCCACGCCAGACAGGCAAAACCAGTACACTTTTGGCAATGATGCACGCCCTGAACGAAGAAGGCCGCTACGCCTGCGCCTACGCAAATATAGAAGCGGCGCAGGCAGCGCGCGGAGACGAAACAAAAGGCATACCAACCGTTTGCAGCGCCGTTTCAAGCGCTTTGGCACGGTATCTGCGAAGGCAGGATATGCAGCAGTGGTTCCTGGAAAAATACAACTCGTCTCCGCCGCAGGATATGCTTTTTCAACTGCTTAATTACTGG
>Ga0082212_10005645_pt1 | contig 16996 bp, 13 predicted proteins | sample TergutNt197P3_FD_71548 | JGI IMG/M metagenome (GOLD analysis project Ga0082212, IMG submission 71548) | Neocapritermes taracua P3 segment gut microbial communities from Petit-Saut dam, French Guiana - Nt197 P3 | ecosystem: Host-associated > Arthropoda: Insects > Digestive system > Gut ... | reverse complement strand
ATGCTTTTTTGAGTCTTCTACAAATGTTCCAGGGTATATGAGCAGTGGCTAACGCCTCCTGCCACAAGTTCAGCCTCAAAAAAGGCAGTCTCCCGGATACCCCTCTGAACTGTAACCTCACGGCACCTCTGCTACAGCGCCTTGTGCAGATTCATTCTGCTGTCATTTTGTGCGGATGACGTAGTTCTCCTTCACGCCTTCGAGTTCATCGGTCAGCTTTCCCAATACGTCTGAAATCTCAATATGCTGCGGGCAGTGCTTTTCACATTCCTTGCATTTCACACATTCCGTCGGGCTCGTTCCAAATGAAGTCATTGAAGCGTATTTATAACCGGTGCTGCTCTTTGATCTGTGTACCAGGAGACTGTTGTACATCTCAATAAACATAGGGATGTTTATGTTTTTCGGGCAGTTCGGAACACAATAGCGGCATGTCGTACACGGGACGCGCGGTATGGACCTTATTATCTCCACTGCCTTTTTGATAATCGCGTGTTCCTCTTCAGAAAGAGGCTTGAAGTCTCCGAATGTTTTAGCGTTATCTCTTATGTGGTCGATACTTTCCATACCGGACAAAGCGGTGATGAGCCCGTCAAGCTCTCCGATAAATCGAAAAGCCCATGAGGCTACGGAGACGTCGGGATTAGCGTTTTTCAACAACTCGACAACTTCCGGGGAACCGCCGGCCAGCAGACCGCCTTTTGTCGGCTCCATCACCGTGACAGGCTTGTTATGCTTGCGCGCGATCTCATAGCAGCGCCTGGACTGTACTTCGGGGTCGTCCCAATCCAGATAGTTTATCTGTAATTGAACTATATCAAACTCTGGATGCTGTGTCAGGACGTCATCGAGTTCCTCCGGCGTACCGTGAAATGAGAAACCGATATGCTTCGCGAATCCTTTTTCTTTGACTTCTCTCATAAATGACCACATATCGTTTTCATTGGCAGCTTTTATTGACCTGTCTGTTAATGCGTGGATCATGTAATAATCGACAAAATCGACGCCGAGCCTGCTCAGAGAGGTGTTCAGCTGGTCATATTTCTCCTCCGGCTTGATGGCGCGCAGGAGCGTCATCTTAGTAGCGATCTGGAATTTATCGCGGGGGTGCCGTTTAACGAGCGACTCCCGAAGAGCCTCCTCTGATCCCTGATAAATAAACGAAGTGTCAAAATGTGAAAAGCCATAGGATAAAAACTCATCGACCATTTCGTTGACGGAGTCAATATCGAACTGGCCGTCCTTTCGCGGCAGCCGCATATACCCAAAGCCCAGCTTGCCGATATTCTCACCAAGATATTTCTCTGACATACCAATACAACTCCTGTTCCTGTAAATTTCTTATGGCACATGTTAACATAAGAAGCAGTTGTTTGCAACTGTTACAGTAGCCTTCTGCGCGCAAGGTTCTGAATAGTTGTTACACTTCAGAGGGGTGTCCGGGAGATGCTTTTTTGAGGATTCTACAAATGTTCCGGGGTATATGAGCAGTGGCTTCCGCCTCCTGCTTCGCAACCAGCCTCAAAAAAGGCAGTCTCCCGGACACCCCTCTGAAGTGTAACGAGGGCGTTACTCAAACCTTGCTGTTGAAAACTCATATGCGCTATGTTATTATTTACCAAGCGAGTACACTGCATCATTCATATAATATGATGATTTGCCGGAATTACTTGAAGGAGGAGAAAGAAATGGGTCTAGCAAAAGGAATATTCGTAGTTGATACGCACGTTCACGCGCAAAGACACGCTTTCAGACTGCAGACAAGGGATGTGGACTCTGAGTTTTCAGCGCTCGGAGCAGGTATGAGCAAAGTGGAGACATACTCAAACGCGGACAGACTGCTGTACCACATGGATCGTTACAGCGTAGACGTGTGCGTCATCATGCCCGCGTTTGCCATGACTAACGAAATTGACAAGGAGATCGTAAAGAAGCATCCGGACCGCTTTGTAGCGCTTGCCTGGGACGTGGAGTCGCGCCAGAGAGCGGAGAGCGGTATCGAACCCTGGACTATCAAGCTGGCCTGTGAGGAGCTTGACAGGGAACTCGCGACGGGTATGTACGTCGGCATAGGCGAGGGGATCCCCGGTTCGCACAGGCCGTGCCCGGGCGGCTGGAACGAGCGGTTTGACGAAATTTGCCAGGTAATGGAACTGTGCAGGAAATATAAAGTGGTATGTACATATCACGCGGGATTCCCGGCAGGTTACGCCGGAGGGTTGGGCATGGCCTCCATGCAGGGGCATTATGAGATGGACTTCGCGAACCCGTTCCTTGTCGGGCAGGTCGCGGCGGCGTATCCGGACGTGCCGATCATCCTGGAACACGCCGGCATTGAAGGCACCGGATACAGGACAGATATCTATGAAAACTGCCTGGCAGTCGCGCGCAGCCACCACAACGTATACCTTGAGTGCGGGCAGTGGTGGGCGGAACTCTACGAAAAACCGCTGAAAGACCCGAACCTCGGCTGCGAAAGACTGGTCTGGGGAACCGACTGGGGCGCTGCTTCCACACCGCAGTCATGGATGCCGGGCTGCACGCCTGAAACGTTTACGAATCAGGACATCAACAACGGGCTGCCCGCTCACCAGATCGACATTTTCGGCTGGAGCCTGAGAGAGCTTGGGCGGCTCAACATCCCTCAGGACGACCTCAACCTTATTATGGGCGGCAATGCCTGCAGGATAATGAACATCAAGACTCCGTTCACAAGGCTGTTCAAGGACTATATTAAGAAGTAGAGGTGTTGGCTTGAAAAGTAAAGTTATTGACGTCGCGGAAGCCCTCGATCTTATTAAAGACGGGGACACTATCGCTATCTCTGCCGCCGGCGTGGTCGGCTATCCGGAATACATAGTGAAGTCTCTCGAGGACCGCTACCTGGAGACGCAGCATCCCGCGGGACTCACGGTTTATTCAGGCTGCGGGCACGGGAACCCGGTCGCATACGGGACGGGTGAAAGGTTCGGGCATCCCGGATTCCTTAAACGCACTGTTTGCACCCATCCGAATGTCACGAAAGTCCTGGGAAAATTCATAGACTCAGACGAGATAGAAGGCTATTGCTTCCCGCAGGGCGTGCTCAACCAACTGTACCGGTGTATGGGCGCAAAGCAGCCGGGACTGCTGACGAAAATCGGTATCGGCACATACATAGATCCGCGTCAGGACGGCGGAAAGCTGAACAGCATTACGACGGAAGACCTTGTGGAACTGATGACTATCGACGGCGAGGAGTATCTGTTCTTTAAGAGCAAACCCATCAACGTTACGATCATCAGGGGCACGACCGCGGATGAGTACGGAAACATGACAATTGAAGAGGAAGCCCTGAAATTTGAGACGCTGGAGATAGCCCTCGCGGCGAAGGCGTCAGGCGGTAAAGTCATTGTTCAGGCTAAAAACGCCGTTCAAGGCGGCACTCTGAAAGCAAAAGAAGTCGTGATTCCCGGCGAGATCGTAGACGCTGTCGTAGTATGCAAAGAGCCGGATCTGTACCATATGCAGACAGCGGCAATCATCTACAGCCCGTATCTGAGCGGTGAACTGAAAAGCCCGCCCGGAGACATCGCGGAACCGAAAGCGGAGCTTGCAGCCGAAGATATCATATGCCGCAGGGCGGTGTATGAGCTGGAACGCGATGCGATAGTCAACGTAGGCGTCGGAATTGGCGCGGGAATAGGCGCGGTTGCCGACGTTGAAGGGATCACAAATGACTTGACGTTTACGCTGGAACTTGGTACATTCGGCGGAACGCCTCAAGGCGGGCCAAACTTCGGCTCGGCCAGAAACGTGACGTCTTATGTCGCGCACCCTTCGATGTTCGACTTCTATCATGGCGGCGGGCTGGATATCGCTGTCCTGGGCGCGGCACAGATAGACGCCGTGGGAAATGTGAACGTCAGCCGTATAGCAGGCCGCGCGGCCGGGCAGGGAGGCTTCATCGACATCAGCCAGAGCGCGAAAAAAGTCGTTTTCTGCACGACGTTTACAACAAAGGGCGTGGAAACCGCGGTAGAAAACGGAAAGCTGATCATTAAGAGCGACGGGAGCATTCAAAAAATCGTCGATAGGGTAGATCAGATAACTTTCAATGGGACGCTCTCGCGCAAGAAAGCGCAGGAGGTTGTAATCTGCACGGAGCGTGCGGTGTTCCATCTTACGAAAGACGGCGTGACGCTCACAGAAATAGCGCCCGGCGTCGATCTGGAAAAGGACGTACTCGGAAAAATGGGATTCAAGCCGATAATCAGCGGCGATCTGAAGGAAATGGACGCCCGGATTTTCAGGCCGGGTCGTATGGGATGTTTTGACTGAATTACCGGATGGCCGCGTTAAGGAGCCTTAGCGCGGCCGTCCGGCTTGATAGGGAGGTTTGATTGAATGAAGTTTGAGTATGGGCTCTGGCCGGAGTCTGACTGGCAATCTGATTCTATCGACTGGAAAAAGGCAAAAGAGATAAAAGCCGGCGTGGATATAGGCGCCACAAGCGCGCAGGCGGCCGTGATGTGCGACGGCGAACTGTTCGCATATGCAAACATCCGCACGAACCATGATTTTAAGAAGACGGCGGATAGCGTTCTGATTAAAGCTATCGGATCGTCAGGCATGACTGCCGGGGATTTCACAGGGTACGCGGCTACGGGTTTCGGCCGCAGAAACGCGGAGGACGCCGCGCAAAAGCTCGACGAGATACAGTGCCACGGAAAAGGCGCCCGCTACCTATTCGGCAGTGAAGTGAAAACCGTTGTCGACCTTGGAGGGCAGACGGTGAAAACTATCAAACTTTTCGGCTGGGACCGTGTTGCGGACTTCAAACTCAGCGATAAGTGCGCGACGGGATTCGGCCGCAGCATAGAGATTATGTGCGACGTTTTTCACGTGCCGATAACGGAGATCGGGCCTCTGTCTCTCGTAGTTGAGGAAGACCCCGAACCTTCAAGCACGACGTGCTGGAACTTCGCAAACCCTGAAGCAGTGGGGATGATACGTCCCGGTTTCAGGGAGAAGGAATACGGCGATAACGAGATCCTGGCTTCGTATCTTTTCACTATTGCGTGGAGAGCTCTCAGCACGATCGGCAAGATAGCGCCGCTGGACATCGGAGATATCAAGCTTGAGGAAAAAGTAGGGTTTACGGGAGGTCTCGCGAAAAACCCGGGCATAACAAAGAGGATCGAACGGGAACTGGGCATAACCGCGCTTGAGCCGAGAGCCGATCCGATGCTTGCGGGCGCTATCGGCGCTGCGCTTTTATCATGAGAGATCGAGAAAGTCGATATAAACGACACATATGAACGTAAGGAGAGATGCCGACGTGCAAACGTTTTCACAGATATTTGAAGACCGTCATGCGTATGCGCGGGAATGGAAGAAGCGTACCGGCGGGAAAGTGCTCGGCTATTACTGTACGTACTTCCCGGAGGAAGTTGCGTACGCGGCCGGCATACTGCCGGTCAGGATAATGGCAAAGCACTATCCTGACGACACTACGGACCGCCTGATGTACGGAAACTGCTATGTGACCCGCGATATGTTCAACCAGTTCAACCTTGGATTCTATGATTATGTGGACGGACTGATCGGAAACGAAAGCTGCCAGTGGTGGTATAACGCTTTCGACGTAACGATGCAGATGTTCCCGGACCTCTGGAGTCACTATCTGTTTACTCCGGACTACCCGGACGGGAACAGATCCAAGGATGTTCTGCGCTCGGAACTTGCGATACTCAAAACGAAGTTCGAAGATTGGACGGGGAAAGCGGTCACGGACGCCGACCTTGACAACGCGATCGAAGTGTACAACACAAACAGGAGGCTGCTCAGACGCATATACGAACTGCGCAGGTTCAACCGCCCGGTGATACTTGGTTCCGAGTGTATGGAGATCATGCTGGCAAATCAGATAATGGATAAAGCCGAAGCGAATAAAATGCTCGCGGAGCTTATACCGCAGCTTGAGGACAGAGCTCCCGGCGAGGACCGCGTGAGATTCATCCTGCTTGGGAGCGAAACATACGACGCTGAACTGGAAAAACTCATAGAGGACGCAGGCGGCAACGTCGTGATCGACGAACTGGACAACGGCAGCGCGTATATCTGGAACGAGACGATCCCGCTGAAAGACCGGCTCATGGCGATTGCCCTGAGATATCTCAGCAAGCCGCACTCCGCCCTGAAGGACAATGTCTGGCGGCGCAGGCCCGAACATATTTTCAGGCTCTCAGAAGATTTTCAGGTCGACGCCGCTATAATCGCAAAGCAAATATACTGCCACCCGCACGGCAGCGATATGTACGCGGTCTGGAAGATGCTGAGGGAGAGGAATATCCCGTACCATACTTTTGAACGCGACACAACTCTGCCGTACGAGGAAACGAGGCTTGGTATCGAAGCGCTCGTCAACATGGTGAAGCCCGGCATGACGCACCTGCACGGCTGGAGCGCCGCAGACGGCGGAGCCGTTGCGGGCTGAGTACGGGAAGAAGGGACGGATACGGATATGAGCAGTAAGCAACTTTGGGAGACAAGGCCCCTTGAGATATGGGACAGGGCAAAGGCCCTGAGGGCGCACTGGCAGCATTCGATAGACGACTCCGCTGCGGACGAAAAGAAACTGCTGGCCCACGGGAACACAGGGGACGTTTCCTGGCGCGACTATTTTTCCAACCTAAACATAATCGAAGATAACCCCGTCGGGGCTATGATGGCGAGCGTTAGCGACGTGTTCTCGCGCAAAGCGCGGCTCGCGTCCGAAGTTCGCGGCTGGGGGCGCGAGATCTGCGGTTACGTGCAAAACTGTTGGGGTTGCCAGTTCCTCGGTTATCAGCAGGACGGAAGCGTGTTCCCGTTCAGGGATATGAGCGTGCCGTTCACAGACCCCTGCGACCAGCACACTAAACGCGGCCAGCAATGCATGGACCTCTCGCCGATCCCGCGCTGGGGCGGCGACTGGCCTATATATCTGGGCGAAGACGACCCGGAGCGAGACAAGGAACTCATCGAAACGCGCGTATGGTGTACTCTGAAGATCATCGCCGACATTGAGAGGATATACGACACGGAGTTCGATGATGAGAAGTTTATTGAAGACATAAAAGCGGAGCAGGCGATGTCCACTTCATCGGGGTCGCATGGTATTCGCATAATGAACCTAATGACTAAGACGCCCTCGCCGCTCAGCCAGAAGGACCTGTACTCATTTTATACTCTCGGCGGCCTTACGAGGCTGCCTCCGGATGTACTCGGCGATTTCTGGCAGGCGCTTGTTGATGAGATACAGTACAGGGCGGATAACCAGATCGCAGCTGTGGGCAACGAGCGCTACCGCTACATGGAGGCGCACCCTTCGCCGTGGCACTATCTGAAGTACATGCGCTATCTTGAGCAGTACGGCGCGGTATGCGTCGGCTCGCAGTACAGCCAGATGATGGCGGGCGCCGTCAACTGGGACAGGGAGACGAAGCAGTTCGTGCCCCGCAAGAGACGCGAGTCTGAAAAGGAAGCGAAGGATATCAGGACAAGAGAAGACGCCGTGCGGTATGTTCTGACGGAAGCGCGCGGTCACAGGTTCAAAGATGACGAGTACTTCCGCAAATACGCTATCACGGAGTTTGCGGAAGGTTTCGGCGTCCAGGGAGCTATATTCGCGTTGTGGCGCGGCGGAGTCGGCTGCACGCTCACCAGAAAAGAACAGGGCTTGCGCTTGAGCAAAATGGGCGTGAGAGTCCTGCACTACGAAGGGTCGCAGCCGGGAGACCGCACGGACCTCGACGAGCACCGTTTTCTGGATCAGATCGACGAGTGGATGGAGAGCCAGGGCTTGAGAAAGCTCAGTTAGCACGTATGGAAGAGGAGTTTAGTTGTATATGAAAACTGCAGGAATTGACGTAGGGTTTGATACTATAAAAGTGGTGATCGCGGACGATGGCAAAATAGTCGCAAAGGCTATTGGCGAAGCCGGCTGTATGGACCGCGCCGCGAATATCGAAAAACTGTATAACGAAGCGCTTTCATCCGCCGGGCTCAAAACCGCAGATGTAGATAAAGTAGCAGCCACAGGGATCGGAAAGTTCAGCGTAGGATTTGCCGACGACCGAATATCTGACGCAGTTGCGCAAGCAAAAGCTGCGAGGCACTTTCACGAAGGAGCGGCGTCGGTGGTCGATGTTGGCGCGGATAAGACGCATGTGGTGATTCTTGAAAATGGCGGAATCAGTGAAGTCGTCCTGAACCAGAAGTGCATGGCAGGCCTTGGCCTTATGCTTGACGTAATGGCAAACCGACTTGGGTACACGCTCGAAGAAGTCAGCGGAATGGAAGCAATCGCCGGTAATGGCGTTGCCGTTAACGACGGATGCCCGGTTTTCGCTGAGCTTGACTCACTTGAAGCGCTCAACAGGGGAGTTTCGAAAGAGCAGGTCATGAGCGCGGTGATCGACGCAGCAGTGTACAGAATAAATTCAATATTACACGATAAAATCAGGCCGGACAGCGAAAACACCGTACTTCTGGGCGGCGTGTCCGCGAACGCGGCGTTAGTGTCAAGGCTGAAAGAGCGGTCAGGGATCAGCTTCATTGTCCCTGAAGACGCGGTGTACGGGGGAGCGATAGGCTGCGCGCTCGCGGCGGTATAATGCACGCACTGTGACGCTAACTGTTGCCCGTTCAGGGGGTATCCGTGAGATGCTTTTTTGAGGCTTCTGCAATCGTTATAGGGTATATGTGCGGTGGCTGCCGCCTCCCGCTTCATAATCAGCCTCAAAAAGGCAGTCTCCCGGATACCCCCTGAACGGGCAACAGTTACCTCTGTATATAACTGGCAGCAATGAAAGCGGGAAGCAAGTCCGGATACCCGGATATGCTTCCCGCTTTTTGAGCAAGAGTTGAGATCAAATAATGAGGCAGGCTTTGAACGCCTGATTTACCGCCTCGGAAATTGTAGCGACATTGCGGCAGTCACCGACGAAATGCACGTTGCTTTCAGGCGCGCAGCGGCGCAGCTCATCGACGAGCTCCCAGCGCTCCTTCAACCCCATAGCCAGAAGCACATTATCGCAAAGAATCTCGCTGAGCTCTCCTGTGGCCATATTCTTCACAACGACGCGGTCATCCTTAACTTCCGCAAGCGCTTCACCGTAAAGCACAGGGATGTTTCTGTCGGCAAAGATAGTCAGTAGTTCATGCGTGACGCTTCCCGCGCTCATCCTGAGGGACATATGCGCGTGTTGCTCGTCCAGCATCTCGACAAGAGTGACGTCTTTACCATGATCTGCCAAATCAAGCGCGGCTTCGAAACCTACGCCTCCGCCGCCGACTACAACTACTTTCCCGCCGACGCATGAGAGGTCCTCTTCCGCGTCCGGCGCCCACAAAACGTGAGGCGCGGAGATTCCGGGTATGCTCGCAGGCTTGACCGGCTCCGCTCCGACCGCGATGATAAGGGCGTCATAATTCTCAACGTCAAGTATGTCCTTTGTGGCTTCTGTATTCAGTAGGATACGGGCGCCCTTTTCCGCGCATTTGGCGGCACTATGGCGCAGCCAGGCGAGATAATCGCGAATATCGTACTTGAACTCAGGTATCGCGGCGCCGATGACGTTTCCTCCGAGGCGCCCTGTCTTTTCGTAAAGGGTGACGTCGTGCCCGCGGGCGACCAGCGTCTCCATTGCCTGAATACCGCCCGGGCCTCCGCCGACAACAGCAACCTTCTTCCTGACTTCCGCCTTTGGAACGACGCCGTCTTTGAGCACAGACGTCATGTTTGCCATCGGGTTCACAGCGCAGGACATGGGTTTTGGCACCATGAGATGCTTTGAACAGCCGTCGCAGCGCAGGCACGGCCTTACGTCTTCCGGGCGGTTTTCCGCGTATTTGACCGGCATATCAGGGTCTGCGGTAATGGCGCGGCACATTGCGACGAAATCAGCCCAGCCGTTTGAGAGTATCTCTTCCGCAATATCCAGATTCATGATCGAACCGACTGTGTTTACAAGAAGATCCGGGTGTGCTCTCTTTATGTCGCGTGCCCAGTGGACGTTAAAGCAGCGGTCCATCATGTAGTTCTGGCACCAGTATCTGTGGTACAGATTTGGGCCGAACGGGTCGCTGTGCAAGCCGGCTGATACATGAAGTATGTCAATGTACGGCTTCAGGACGCCTGCGAGCTCTATCGTCTCGTCTATATGCATTCCGTCGGGCGCTATCTCATCGCCTGAACAACGGTATTCGATAACGAAGTTCTCGCCGCAGTACTTGCGTATCGCCTGGCACACTTCAATCGCGAAACGCGCCCGTTTTTCAGTATTGCCTCCGTACTCATCGGTTCGTTTATTGAACTTCGGACTTGTGAACTGGCTGATCAGATTGCCGTGCGCGCCGTGAACCATTACCATGTCCATGCCGGCTCTTTTCATACGCCACGCGGCTTTACCGAACATATCGACGACTTCGGCGATTTTTGCTTTACTCATTTCTGTCGTGGGGATGGGCTCGCGGTTAAGGCGTTTCGCGCGCGCAAGCTCGTCGTCTGAAATGAAAGAAGATGAGGAAAACCCTACAGTACCGCCCATTAAAGTGCCTTCACCCGCATGGTTGATCTCCGCGGTGGCATGGCAGCCATACTGTTTGCATACATCGGCAAGCTGAGCAAGGCCGTATACGCCGTCTTCCTTACCAAGGTCCAGTTGGAAACTTTGATCATGACTTTCCGCACAGTCGATCGAACTGTTGCCCATGGTCAGAGTACACACGCCGCCGCGGGCAAACATACGAGCCCAGTCTACAAGCGCGTCGGTTACATAACCGTCGGGTGTGGATAGTGTGGGCGTATGAGGCGCCATAAACAGGCGGTTCTTGAAGTCTACACCGCGGATGCGGATAGGTGTGAACACATGCTTGCAGCGAGAGTTCATAAATAAACTTCCTTTCAAAAATCTCACATAATAACAGAAGCGCGTCTGTTCAGGTACACGCCGGCTTCAGGCGGAAACAATCGGCACTTATCTAATAACGCGACTTTCTACACAGGCTCCTAGTTACGCAGAACCTGCTCAGGCGCCGGCTCCGACGAGATGGCAGGCGGTAAAATGATTGGGCTCGACCTCTATTAGGGGCGGAGTGCCCTTGTTGCATTCTTCGCAATAATAGTTGCAGCGCTTTGCGAACCGGCATTCATCCTTCGGGTTGATCGGAGAGGAAAGCTCTCCGCGCAACTGTATGCGGCCTTTTTTAACGCCTGTTTCCGGTACCAGCACAGCTGACAGCAGCGCCTTTGTGTAGGGGTGGAGCGGGTTTTCAAACAGCACTTCCGAAGGCGCTTTTTCTACGGCCTGTCCAAGGTACATCACAACGATGTCGTTGGAAAAGTAGTTCACAACGGCGAGGTCGTGGGTAATGAAAATAAACGTCAGTTTTCTGTTTCGCTGTAATTCTTTTAGAAGATTCAGTATCTGAGCCTGTATCGAAACGTCAAGCGCCGAAACAGGTTCGTCGCACACAATGAACTTCGGCTCGACCGCCAGCGCGCGCGCGATTCCAATGCGCTGCCGCCTGCCTCCGTCCAGTTCGTGCGGGTATGTGTTTATCAGACGCTCAGCTAAACCTACCGTCTCCATAAGCTCAAGAACTTTACGCTCAAAATCCGCCCTTTTTGCCCCGGGCGGCAGTATGTTGTGATGCTTTAGCGGCCCGACAATGGTGTCGAACACTGTTTTTCTTGGATTAAGCGATGAGAACGGGTCCTGGAACACGATCTGCATGTCTTTTCGCGCTTTATTAAGATCACGCCTGCCCATGTTTAGTATGTTCCTGCCGTTAAATGATACCTCGCCGGACGTCGGCTCGACAAGGCGGATCACACATCTGCCTGTGGTGGTTTTTCCGCAGCCCGACTCGCCGACAATTCCAAGCGTTTCGCCTTCATTTATTGAAAACGAGACGTCATCGACGGCGTGAAGTAAGCCGGCTTTAGTACTGAAATACTTTTTCAGGTTCCGTACCTCAAGAAACTTCTCTGCCACTATACTGACCCTCCTCGCCGCTTGTCTATATGGAATCCGGGTTCTGCATACCGCGCGCACAGTACTGTGTGAGTATCGCTGATCGCCCGCGCTTCACAGGGTTGCTTGCAGCTTTCCGCTGCGTACCTGCACCGCGGCTCGAAAGTACAGCCCGGCGGGAGCTTTGTGGGATCGGACATGAGCCCCGGAATCGGGATGAGCTCGGCGCTTCTGTCCCTCACGTTCGGAAGTGATGTGAACAAGCCTTCGGTGTAGGGGTGCAAGGTTTCGTCAAATATGTCTTCCAGTGTTCCGTACTCTACTATTTTTCCCGCGTACATCACCGCTACAGCGTCGCATACCTGCGCTACGACGCCAAGATCGTGCGTTATCATCAGGAGCGCTGTCCCGAGCTTCTCTTTAAGATCGCTCATCAGATCAAGAATCTGAGCCTGTATCGTGACGTCAAGGGCAGTAGTCGGCTCGTCCGCCAGAAGGACGTTCGGATTGCACGCAAGCGCTATCGCTATGACTACGCGCTGCTTCATTCCGCCGGAAAACTGGTGAGGGTATTCGAACATCCGGTCAGCCGGGATACCCACAAGCTCCAGCATCTCTTCAGCTTTCTGCAGGGCTTGCGTATGGAACAGCCCTTCATGGTATTTCACGCTCTCCGCTATCTGCTCGCCGACTGTCATAACCGGGTTGAGCGCGGTCATCGGGTCCTGGAAGATCATAGATACTTCCTTGCCTCTGACTTTCTCAAGTTGCCTCTTTGACATTTTCAGGATATCATAACCGCAAACTGTGATGTTTCCGCTCTTAACAACGCCCGGCGGGGTCTGAACAAGATTCAGTATGGCAAGCGCGGTCGACGTTTTTCCTGCGCCTGTCTCTCCGACGAGCCCGAGAGTCTGTCCTTTCTTCAGGGAAAAGGTCACGCCGTTGACTGCTTCGACAGTCTCATCTTCCAGAACATAGTGCACGACCAGATCTTTAACGTCAAGCAGTACATCGCTGTCGCCCGCAGCTCCTGCCGCGTCGGCACGGGGCAGCTCGGCGCCGGCAGCGTTCTCGTCCGAAGTATTTATATTCTTTTTTCTCATTTGCTCACCCCTATCTCTTCAGTTTGGGGTCAAGCGCGTCGCGCAACCCGTCGCCAAGCATGTTGAACGCCAGTACGACAAACATTATCGCGAGGCCCGGGAACCCCGAGATCCACGGGGCTGTCCGCAGAAGCGCTCTGCCTGACGATACCAAACCTCCCCATTCCGGGCTCGGAGGGGGGACGCCGAAGCCGATGAACGATAATCCGGCGGCGGACATGATCGTCATACCGATACCGGTCGTCACAGTTATTATAATAGGCGCCATGCCGTTCGGGATCACTTCCGTATATATGATACGGAAATGCGAAATACCTATAGCTTTCGCTGCTTCGACGAACTCATTGCCGCGCACTGTCAGGACTGACGCCCTTGTAATGCGTATGTAAAGAGGTATGGACGTTATGCCCATCGCGAATATCATATTACCGAGACTCTGCCCGAACGCGGTCATGATGACCATTGTAAAAAGCATCCCCGGCACTGACGATACGACGTCCGCTATGCGCATGATGATATTATCTACTAATCCGCCGTAGAAGCCGGAAACGGCCCCTATCAACACGCCGAAAAACAGGCTGATCAGCGTGCATCCGAAGCCAATTGCTATGGAATACCTGGCGCCGTAGACGACCCGCAGAAAGAGGTTCCGGCCAAGATTGTCCGTTCCGAACGGGAACTGAGCGCTCGGGGGGAGAGTCCTGTTCACAGCGCTTGTCGCTGTCATCGACGTGAATGTAATAAAGAGCGAGGCAAGGAAAGTCAGAAATATGATGCAAAGGATGACAAGCCCAACCATCGCGCCTTTGTTCTTCTTAATGCTGTGGAAGATCGCCCCAAAGCGGCTGCGTTTTCTGTATTTCTTTGTAATCAGCTCTGATTTGCCGGTTTTTTTACTCATGCCGCGCTCCTCCCTCTGATTTTCGGACGGGCGTACGCCGACTTGATTCTGGGGTCGGCCAGCGCGTACAGCAGATCGACCATGAGCTGTATAAGAACGAACATTGTTGTCGTCATTATCGTGCAGCCCATAGTCATCGTAAAGTCGCGGTTTATGACAGCGTCGACAGCCAGCGATCCGACGCCCCTCCATGTGAAGACCGCTTCAATAATAGCGGAACCGCCGATCGAGAAACTTAGCGCGCCGCCGATCGTCGTAAGTATCGGGATCCAGGCGTTACCAAGAGCGTGTTTGTTGATGACCGCTTTTTCCGGTACGCCCTTTGCCCTTGCAGTCCTCAGGTAATCCGCATTCAACTGCTCGAGCATACTGGAACGAGTCTGCCTTGTGCAGCCTGCCATAAGCACAAACCCGCTGCATATTGTAGGCAGGATTATACTTCGAATGCCGTCGCCGGTACCGCCTGCCGGAAGCCACTGCCACCTGAGCGAGAACTGAAGCATCAACAGCAGAGCAAGCCAGAATCCCGGTATCGACATCCCCACGAGAGTGACAAACGTCACGGCGTTATCCGCGAGCGTGCCGGCCCGCTTCGCCGCAAAAATACCTAGCGGTATTCCGATCACGGAACCGAAGATCAGCGATGAAACAGCCAGCAGCAGAGTGTTTGGAAACCTTGAAATGTATATCTGCCAGACGTCGAGCCCGGTGTAGTCTGATTTTCCAAGGTTCCCCTGCAGAAGGTTGATCATGTACAGCCCGTACCTGTAGAAAACGGGCTTGTCCAGATTATACTGCCGCAGCAGCTCCTGGTATTCTTCCGGGGTCAGTTTTTCGATTTGCATCATGTCGATGATATTCCCGGGCGCCAGATCCAGAAGCAGGAATACGATTATCGACACCGCGATCAGTATCGGAATCAATAACAGTACGCGCTTGATTGCATATAAAAGCAAGTTTATTTTCACTCCTTTCTTTACAACCGGCCGGGGCAAAAGGCTCCCGGCCGGCTTACTTATACTGTTACGTTAACAGAACAGGAAAAGGGAAATTGCGGGGTACGCGCGCTTGCTAATCAACTATCAAGTACATATAGCGGAAATCATAGTGAGCGGACGCCGATGTGATGAAACCGCCAAGATTTGCCCTGTAAACCATCGCTCCCGGCATCCAGTACATCGGGATGCAGGGCCTTTCGGCAGATACAATCTCCTGCATTTTATAATAGTGCTCGCGCTGTGCGTCTTCGCCGAGAATGGAGGCTGACTGATCGATCATTTCTGTGATCACAGGATTGTTGTAGCGCATTCTGTTGTTGTTCGCTTCAGGATAGAAGTTCACCCGGTATGTGTCGACGGGGTTCTGGCTGAACATAGCGAACCACGAGAACATTTGCGCGTGGTTTTCAGTCGCGCTTGTGTAAACCATGAAGCTCGGGACGTCCATCGGGTTGATGCTGATCGTGATGCCTGCAGCCGCAAGCTGGTCCTGAACGGCAGCCGCCATGTTGTCGTTTCCGCTCATAATTGAGAACTCAACAGTCTCATTATTATAGACGGACGCTGCGAGATAGTCTTTGGCTTTTGCAAGGTCATATCCGACTTTTGGGAGGTTGGTGTTCATATATGGTACTTCGTATCCCCATATTGTCGCGTTATCAACTGCGATGCCAAGCGAGCCCATCGCGAAAACGGCTATTTCATCTGTCTTAAGAGCATGGGCGACCGCCATCCTGAAGTTCAGGTCGCCGCAAAGCGGATCGTCCAGGTTGAACATCAATGAAACTGAGTTGTTTGAAAGGACAGTGTTGATCCTGAAGTCGTCGTCGTCCCTGAACAGCGCAAGATCAGATTCGCTGACGCCTCCGAGCTGAGCAGAGCCGTTTTGCAGCATGATCGTTCTTGCGCTTGCCTCAGATACCAGCGTCCACTTCTGTGTCTTTGTCGGAGGAAGCTCGCCCCAGTAGTTTTCGTTGCGGGTGAAATGCAGATAGTCGCTTGGAGAGAAATCATCAAGAATAAACGCGCCGGTACCTACATAGAAACCCTTTACGTCGTCTTCCGCGATCGCGCGCTCGCTCAATATACCGGATACCGAGATACCGATGTTGAATAACAGGTTTCCGTAGGGCGTGGCTGTCTTGAACTCCACCGTATAGTCATCGATTGCCCGGGCTTCCTTAATGTAGTCCCAGTTGCTGGACGCTATCGAACCCACGGAGTCCAGAGCGTGCTGCCATGTGAAAATGACGTCCTTTGCGGTGAATTTGTCGCCGTTGTGGAACGTGACGTCATTGCGCAGATGGAAAATCCATGTCTGATAGTCGTCGGTTTCGTAACTCGTCGCAAGCATCGGCACGGATGAACCGTCCGGGTTGTTGTAGTACAGCGTGTCGTAGATCATTCTGCAGCAGTTATTATGCGAGCTTCCGTCTCCCGCGGGATGATGCGGGTTGATCAGGCCGACGTTGTCGCCGATCATGTAATCGATATGATCCGCGAACACAACAGCATCATCTTCCACCGGGAGCGGCGCGGGGGCCTGGCTGTCATCCGTGATGCTTGGGGAGTTCGGCGTAGAGGAACTCGTTGTCGGAGCCGGGCTTTGCTCGCCTGCAGGGCTGCTGCTGCCGGGGCTGCTTGTGTTGCCGGCGCTTGTGGTCGTATCGTCGCTCTTGCAGGCAAAAAGTGTAATGCCGATGCACAGGACCAGGATGATTGCGAGCAGGGTTTTGAGCTTTTTCATTAATGTTTTCCACCTCTCATATTGATTTGAAACAGTTGCTTACACGCGTAATACCAATTACTTCCGGCGTCGCTTCATGATACCTTTCCGGGAGAGGATTGTCAAGGAGCGATTTGTTGTTACAGGTCAGAGGGGTATCCGGGAGATGCTTTTTTGAGGCTTCTACGAATGTTCCAGGGTACATGAGCAGTGGCTACCGCCTCCTGCTATAAGTTCAGCCTCAAAAAAGGCAGTCTCCCGGA
>Ga0082212_10005644_pt1 | contig 17000 bp, 15 predicted proteins | sample TergutNt197P3_FD_71548 | JGI IMG/M metagenome (GOLD analysis project Ga0082212, IMG submission 71548) | Neocapritermes taracua P3 segment gut microbial communities from Petit-Saut dam, French Guiana - Nt197 P3 | ecosystem: Host-associated > Arthropoda: Insects > Digestive system > Gut ... | reverse complement strand
ACGGCTTGATTTGTCTGCCGTAAACCATGCACCCAATGTAGACTTTGTTTTTCAACATTCTGTAAACACCCGATTGTTTCCACTCAATCCCTGTATATGTGCCGTTTTTCGTGTCGTGCGGAGACGGCACTTTTTCTAATGTCAGCGTTTGTGCGATTGCATGAGGATTTTCACCGTCAGCCGCCATCTCAAAAATCCGCTTTATAAGAGGTGATGTTTCGGGGTCAATCGCATATTTCCTTTTGTCGAGCGGGTCGGGCATATAACCGAGCGGTGGTTTCCCGCTTGTTCGCTTGCCTTGCTGTTGCAGGGTTGTCTTGGCGGACTTGATTTTTTTGGAGATGTCGGCAACGCATAAATAGGGACGTTAGCTTTTATCCCAGATTTGCCGCATAACCAAGCCACATTTAAAGTTTAAAGGTCATTAAGTAATATATTCGTCTGTTGACTTGTTTTCGAGGATTTTCAGCAAATTATCATTATATATGATTCATTCAATCAAAAACTCGGAATTAGAGTCATGTCCTGTATAATTTTTCCGAACCAAAGCATCAACATGATTCGCATAACAATATCGGCAACCGTTCATACACGAGTTGTACGCTCCGATGTCCACGCTGACGGCACAATTGCAACCCTCACGTTGGTTTTTATCTTTCGGGAGCGACTTCCCAAACATCGCCGAATCAACACAAGTAATCGGACTCACTCCGATTTCATACAATTCTGCCGACTCACAACAGGCACAAAGCGTTATTCCGTGGGCGTTTGCGATTTGCAGGAGCGACTCCGCTAACCGCAACTTCTCTTCAATTGAAACCTCGATATTCCCGACTTCACGCAGACTTTTGGCAACGGATTTATAAGAAATCACAAAGCTGATGACACATTTGTTTGTACTTCCTGCAAGCAACTCACACAGCCGTGTAAACGCTCCAACATGGTACTCAAAATCATAACGTGGAGTAATCACAATCGGGTCATATCGCCATATTACACTCTCTGCTCCGATTAGCTTGGCAATTTCAATGAATGCAGGGATTATTACGTTTCGTTTATCCGAAAGCCTCGATTCTATTTCTGCATGGTATGATGTAACCGAATATTGAAAGTAATACGAAAACGGCTCTAATGCAGACAACTTAGGTAATAACGGAGTGGCATTTTTAGTCCACAAAACGATTCCGTTCACATCTTCGGGAAGTAATGACACCCGCCGAATCTGCGTGGGGTTGTACGGATTTTTCACAAGGCAATAACCCGCATTAAGCCGATTGATAAACCAATCAGCATAGAATGCGGGAATATCCGTTCTGCGTGATGCGGAAATGAGCATATTACATAACCTCTATAATTAGTTGTGCCGCAGAGCATGGTGCGTGTGCGTTATATTTTTCACGTTGCTCTGCCGGAATAAGTGACAAAAACTTATTAGAGCGGGATTTGTAGAGTTTAGAACCTGCGTTTTCGCCTTCATTCCTCGGCTCGAAGTGACGTTTGCACGCTGTAAACGAAAGCCCACGTTTGCGAAGTTTTCTTGTAAACAAGTTGAAATAATCGCAAATCCACGATTTGTGGTCAATGTCATTGATAATCAACAACAACGGGGAATCCGATGGCTTTTTAAAGATAAGTTTGTCGATAACCTCATCAAACAGCGATTCGATTTTGTCCGCTCTATCGCTGTGAATATGCCCCGCAATCATGTACTGCATAATTATCACATTACACGTATTGTATGGGCTTGTGATGGCATTTGGTTTAGCGAGAAGTTCATAGATGTTTTGTCTCTCGAAACTAACCTCAATATTATTTTTGCCGCAAGTTTCCCATTCAATAAAGTTGTGGATTTCCTTCCATTTAGAGGCAATGTCAACACCGAGATAATTTACTTCTCGTCCAGTAGCGATTTCTAAAAAAGCCGCAAGGTCGGGCGATGCTCCGCAACCCACAGATAGTATGTTGAATTTTGGATACTTTTTCAAGTCAAGTGTTTCAAGGGCATACAGAATCTCAGAACAGCGTTTCCATGCGGTATGGCAAGTGTAGTACCTAAGCATATTGCGGCAGTCATACTCTGTACGTCCGTCAGTGCGGTGATATTGAATTTCTTTCAGACAATCGGCACAGCTCCCGCTACATTTGCCAGTGGGGTGATTGCATTTTTCGCCGCAATCAAGGCACTTTTTGAAGTTATAGTCACAGTAGTCGGTTAATTTTTGTATCAACATATTTAATACTCCTTTTTTAGTTATTAAATATATTGTACTACATCTTTTCGCCGCACAGTGCCGAGTTTCGTTGCATATGCAACATTTTGATTATTTTTTGTTATGACGGTCAATCGTCCTCATCATCCACCTCGTCCAAACCTTTAGGCATAATAATTTTCGATTGCCAACTAATATCATCGGGAATAGACTCCGCATCAAATTCAATAATTCGCATTACGAGTTTCGCAAGCGGCTCTATAACAAGGCTCTCGCCCTCTTCGCTTTCCACAAGAGTTGGTGATTCTGTCTCTGAATTCAGCCAAGCCTCATCAAACGGATTCTCGTCATAAATTTCGGGGTCTACCAACATATGGTATCCCGCGTTCATGCCAGTCAAGAATACTTGGTCGAGAAACTTTTCCATTTGCTCTGCCGTGAGATTTTTTATTGCCTCATATACTTTCATAGATTTCTCGCTTTCTTCATAAATATTTCATAAACGCCGAAAAAAATCACATCGTATTCTCAATCAAGCCATAAAGCATAGACTCATTTACAATATGGTTCATGATGTCGATTTTCTTGATGAGTTCATCGGACACTTCCAAATTCATATAGCGTTCATAAATTTTCTTAAACATATTCTGTTCTTCGGAAGTCGACGAATGTAACTTGCAGATTAACATAACAATTGAATCCGTGCGACCGCTAAAAGCCTCTTCAAGTTTGGTTTCAAACATCATAGTGTCAAAATCAATTAAAGCAGTTGAGAGTCTATTAGGCTTTATATCTTTCAACTCGCAAATTTCCCACTTTCCTGTTTCGGGGTTTTGCTTTGTGAATTTGCCAGTTTCACGATAATGCTTGACACGATAATCTTCTGTAGATTTTTTAGGCATATTTGTCATTAACATGGTATTTGCATGACTTTTTGCTTTTTCGAGTTCCAAAAGTTTTTGACGTTTTTCTTCTAATGCCTTTTGTCGCTCAACTTCTTCTTTTGTAATTGCCTCTAACAAAATTTTCTGTCTCTTCTTAGTGTCATCAATTATTTTCGGAAACGCATCAGTATATCTGTGATTGTAAATCCAGTACCACAGCGATTTCTCTGACATAATCAACTGTTGTAATTCATCACTTTTAAAAGTGTGGAATTCATCTTCAAAATCGCTTGCATCAAAAACAAGTGTAGCTATGTTTGCTCCCTTGTACGGGAAAATATCCAAATCTTTGCAAACAGTAGATGGTGGTTTTATTTTTATGGCGAGCTTTTTTGTTTTATCATGCTTTTTGTCTTGGAGAGCCAAAACGAGTGTTTCAGCTACCCCGTCAGACGTTGTTTCGATTTCACATGAGTCAAACGAAAACTCTGAAGAATTATGTGCAACATATTTTTTGCCATTTGCACATCTGTTTTCGATAATTAAGTGAGTTCGTGGTTTTATTGTTGTTTCACTAACGACAAAATCCGATTTTTCTAAAATCGAATCAGAAATGTTAAAATCAGCGATTACGGCGGGAATATAAAGTTTGCCGTCATTTTCTATAAATTGCTTGATTAAACCATACAAGCCGTTCAAATATGCGGCTAATTCATCACACATCGAACCCTTTTTGTGAGCGAAGTGATACGCTCTGATTTCACCCATCTTCGCATCAAAGTCTGCCTCGCAGTACGGGCATTTACAATTGCAGTTCTTCCGCTCATCATACGGAACATCGCTGATAACGATGCGTTTGCCGTCTCTTATAGCAAATGGATTCCTCATAAAGTCACCTCGCTAAAACTGCCAATCAAAACCTCTTCTTGAAACTCACATCGAAAAACTCACACGCTGTGTCTAAATCCATGACAATACAATCTCGTGATTTATGAGCCTCCAAGTCTTCGGGGAGTTCTTTTATAATGCGGTTCGTTTCGTGAATATCGCCTGTGCTGTATCGGAGTTGTTTTCTTTTTCTGTCAACAACAAACTGCTTTCGGTTAATCCTCCATGCGTTTTGAATAGTCTTTATTACAAAAGCACCAGTGATTTTTTCACTGAAATAATCATCTAAACTGAGTTTACGGACATAGAACGGAATTTTTGCGGCATAATTCTCGGTAATAATATCGCAGATATGCTCAGACGAAACTTCAAGAATGTCGGGGGCGATATTTTCTTCTGATTTTAATTCCTCAATCAGCACTGGAACACTTTCTAACATTCGCCGCAGATATTCACGATAAAAAGCAGTCCCGATATGTTGTTGAACTTTTCGCACAGTATTACTGCTCCGCATGATTTCGGTGTTTTTTAATCCCGCCTCAACTCTGCAAATAACTGTTCGCCGCACAATTTCAGGAGCGACTGCCTTAACATCTTCATTCGCACTTATGACAACGGCGGGATAGGTCATGAGCCTGTCTAAGACTCCGAAATCGTCATTCTTAATAGTTTCAACAGCGTGTTGCAAAAACCTTGCTTGCGTTAAGTCGTCAACGATTACAGGAGCCCCTTTGACTTCTCGCCGCAACCCCTCAATTGAACTACGGGTAAAATCAGGGGCGGCGATTTTTGTTTTCTGCCCAATCATCATCTTCAACAGAGTTTCCAAGAAACTCGTCTTCCCCGCCTTGCTCTTGCCGTATACAAGACCGAACACAGGGTACGGAAATAAAACTTGATTGTTCAATGCTGCCATATTCCGCATGGTAGCCAAGAACGGAGTTGCAAAAAACCAGTTGGCAAACTCAAAGTAACGCTCCTGCATTAGTTGAACATCGCCGTGGAATTTTTCATAACCGTTCATGTATTCGAGAAATAACTTGACATCGTTCTCTATATCGCTTTGGGTTGGATTTAAGTCAAGAGTGGTGTCGTTTAATGTGACCGTTGCGTTTTCAACATCTATTGCAAGTTGCGGGTATTCTTTACGCTGTTCTTGCTCTAAAAGTCTGACATCTTTAAGTTTTCGTCTTGTTTGTTTGACTATTTCGGGTGAAATGCGGATTTTGCCTTTCTTATCGGCTTTCGGCATGAGCGGTGCGTACTTCGCCGCAAGTCCTTTGACATCTAACGCAAATCGAATATTCTCGGAGATTTCTATATTTGCCTGCGGCTCGATGATTAACGCTTTCTTTACTTTAATCGTCTGCGAAATCGGCAGTTCTTCTATATTTTCGGCGGTATCGTCAATCGTAAACATTTTCATGCTGATGCTGTCGGAACTGTTATCACGAAGTTCCTCGAAACAGCCGTAGTACCAATCGAAAGCCCTGTCGCTGTCCATATAGCAGATGTTTTCCCGTTGCGTTCCCGAAAACGCCGAGTGCGACATATTCGCCGAACCCATGATTACCCGCTTACGACCATCGTCCGCTTGCAGAATATAGATTTTCTCATGCGACAACTGCTTACGGGCGGTATACATTCTCAGCGAACCATCGTCAATTCGTGAAATTAAGTCGAGTTTATTTTTCGATGAATTTTCTTTTATCCGCTCGATTGCTTTCGACTGATACGCCATAATTTCTTGCAAGTTGTATGACATAACTTCATCGAAACCGAATATGATTTCTGCTTTGTCGAATTTCTTCAGAACTTTGCATATAAAGTCAACCCCCGAAGAGTAGGTGATTGCGTAAAGCGTGTCGAAACCGTCGAATAACTGCTCCCATGTAAGGCTTTCGGTTTCGATGAATTCGGCTTTTACAACATCAAGCTGACCTCTTGTATCGGTTGAGTCGGTTAGTGATAGTTGCTCTTGTTCTTCTAAATCGAATAGCGATAAAGTGCTGTTCATTTTATGATTAAACTCCTCGTTTTTAGATTAAGTCTATACAGAGAATAGCTTTCCGTCAATTTTCCAATCGCCTTGACGAATATCCAACATAACTCTAATCGCCACACATAAATCGTCAGCGGGATTCCATTGAACGCTATTTCCACGTTTCCATATTAAATTGCGTTTGCCGAGAACATTGAAATTATTGTCAATTAACATATCTTTTAGAGTTGATTTGTCTACACCAATTTGACTGAATAACACGTTAAGAATATCGTCATTTATATTTCCGTCATAATGGTGAAAAGCACAAATTAAGCCATCTAAAAGAGGTTTTATAATTGAAGTTAAGTTAATCGCTCGTGGAGCGGTGATTTTAACCTCAATTCCGAATTGGCTGTTGAAATTATCATCTTGAATATCGAGCAAACTGTTTTTAATGTAGTTCCAGTAAAATGACGGCTTTTCATGAAATCTATCGCATTCAAGACCTTCCCACTCGGCGAGAATATTTTTGGGGCTATAAACCTTAAAATCAGCATTACTGCTCAATTCATATTTATAATAATGCGGCATGGTATTTCGGATTTCTATAGGCGGCAGAACAGAATCAAATTCACGCTCAAGACAAAAACTTGAACTACATATATTTCTAAATACACCTGTACCTATGTTGTATAAAAGAATATTCTCAACATCGCAATAGCTGTTATTTCCTGTGGCATATTTAGCATACATTCCCGAAGATATTTTTTCAGAGAATTTCTCTAACGCAAGTCTCAAATCTGCCCTCATTTCCTTTTGCCATTCATTCGGCTCATAAGGAATGTTTTGCACAGACCATGCCTCTATAATATCATTGTTATGAGAGATGATATATTTATCTTTTACAAGAATATCGTTCATTTTTTCGCTCCGTTTTAGATTTCAAACTCAACCACGGCGGCTACGGTCTTGACTTGGATTTGTTGATGTTTGGATTTAAGTTTCATTGACTTACTCTCTTTATTATAACTGAAACTTTAACAAATTTAACTCATCGCAAGTAATAATATTACTTCCGTCTTCGTATCTTGATTGATAGAATTTAAAATCAGTTCTGTTTGTTTCTTGGCATTTTGTGATATGATTCTGATAATTTTAACTTTTTCACAAACTGGTGTTTTCATACCGAAAATAATACCTTGTAATTCACTGAAATCGTATGTGAAGGCTCTTTTTGATTGTTCTGAGAAGTTATAGAAAGAGTCATCAATTAAAATTCGACACTCTTTTTCGTAACTCCAGTCTTTGGACTTTGTTGTTTGTATTCTATCCAACTGACTCCAATGAGCTTGCCTCATCTCCTCGGTGGAAAAGAGCTTGTCGATATCGGGACTTACCTTACCCTCCTCGTCAGTGTACCATTCTTTATGAACAACACCGCCCGGTAATGTCCACAACCGCCTAAAAAACTCAATGGGTTCTTCTCTTTTGTCTGAATAAATTATGTTTTTAAATGGGTAATTTCGCAAAGCAAACCCACGTTCTGACTCTTCATCGGGATTTCTGAGTGGTATATTTAAATCTTTTGAACTCGTTTCATTTGCCTTAAAAATCAAACACACTCCACTATGGCTGTCTGTATAATGCCCCCATAACACTGAGTTTTGCGGAAATTCCGACAAAAACGATGCTGAATACCAATTGCGAAACACTAATTGGGGAACTTGTTCAATATACTCACGTATAAAATTCGTGCCAAAATAAAGCCAGTTAATTTTACTGACCGAATCACCAAGTTTGCATAAATTCATCAACTCTGTTTGCTGTAAAATATCGCTAAAATTTTCCCAAACGGTATCAATAGCTTTTTCTTCATTGTCGGACAAATTTATTTTCTCAAAATGTTTTGCCACTACCTCTAATTGTTTTGAATTAGAATTTGCAATTTTGTCACGCAATTCTTCCCAGAAAGGTTGAGGCTGAAAATTCGCCTCATTGTGACCGTACAATATGCTCTCTAATGCGTACCCAGAAATAAGTGATAGGATTGCAGAAAGTTGCTTTTTTTGAATCGGATATTTCTTTTTGCCTAAGTATTCAATTAACAGTGTTACAATCTCATAAGAGAAGAAACGCTTTTTTATAATGTCGAAATATTGACGATAATGGTCAGTCGGCAATTGTTGTTCACAAATCATTATAGTCAATTCATGCTGATAAAACTTTTTTGAATCTTCAGGTCTGTATATAGTTCCTAATGACACTTTAAACTCCATGCAAAGTAAAAAATGTTTGAAAAAATTCCTCCAAACAATAGAATCTCCGTGCCAAAGCATATCTACGCTACCTTCCATTGGGTCATTCAGCTCTGAAAAGGGAGCGAAAAATATGGTTTGTCGCTCTAACTCATTAAAATCCCCCAATAATTTATCAAGCGAGCGTAATCTGTATACTGATTTGTTTTCCATTTATTCTCCTATCAAAGTCTTAATAGGGGAATGTACCCCATTTTAGATTTCAAACTCAACCCCATCTTTTTGAAGTTCAACTTGAGCCGAATATTCCAAGAAAGCGTTTGGCGACATAGTATGAATCGGCACGATTTTCTTCGGATTCAACCCGTCAATTAATCGCCGAATATCCGAAACTTTAGCGTGACCGCTTGTGTGCAGAAACGCTTTATTAAAGCCTCGTTCATCTAACCATTTCTCGAATTTTTGCTGATAATCGCTGTCACGATAACCCTGCCACATTGAATAAAAGAAAGTCCCGCCCGATAAATCACACTTGTCTAAATCTATAAGCATAGACGGTCGCACTAACATAACGATTTCGTTTTGCATGGCTGACAGCTTTTCTTTCGGCATATGATATGCAGAGAATCGCTTTGCATATTCTTCACCAATTTCATTGAAGATTTTTTGCGTTGTATAATATGGGTAGAACACTTTCAACTTGTCATATGACGGATAGGGAATTTTATTTCCGAGTGCATGAAGTTCATGCAATACATTTGCAGTGTACACATCAACCACGAAAGTTTTGCCGAGCCGCAATGCCGCCCTATAAAAGCTGACTAATCTGTCTATGTTTTGACTCGATGATTGAAACAACGCAATTCCCGATTTGCCTTTAAGTTCATCAACAACAGCGATTTCCAATTCATCTTCGGTGATTGTTTTCTCATCACTTCGCACAATCATAGAACCCTCAGTAAATAATACATCGACTTGTTTTGTTACTTTTTTTATAAAACTATCAAGGCATACAGATTTTCGTCCGTGTCCACGGAAATCTCCCGAATAAATAACGGTTTTGCTTTCGGCTTTGATTTCAAATGCGGCGGCATCGAATGCCGAATGACACATCAGATACGGCTTTACAGAAAAATCCCCGACATTGAACGATTTATACATCTCGAATAACCGAGCGTTTATTTTATATTTCTCACATATTCCGAAAAGCTGAGATACTTCAATAAGCGTTTTTGTTCCCGCCGATAAATACACAGGAATGTCGGGGTGGACGTATTTCAACAACCCGTAATGGTCGAGATGGGCGTGTGAGATTATTATTCCGTCAATGCTCGGTGAATCCCACGAATATAATCCATCTATGCTTGGCAACACACCTAATTTCAACAGTTCCTCATGGGGCAGTTTAGCAAGATTGTCGTCTATCGGATTGCCGTTTAGAAACAGCGGATACCCCGCATCAAGAAGTATGCGGGATTGAGCGGTTTTGAGTTCTATGAGAGTGCCGCCGATTTCTTGCGTACCTCGGTGGATTATCGCGTTCATGTAGTTTTTGAAACCTCGCTAAACAAAGGACGGCAAATTGCATCCTCAAATTTAATTCCATTCAACTTGCATTCTTTTAACTCAGAAAAAGCACCATCTAATCGAGGATGTTTCTTTTCGGTGAGTATGTATGCGACAACAGAATCAACTTTCGCATTGATTAACTGTGTATATCCACGATGGTCTTCACCGCCTGTTTTGCATTTTTGTAAGTCATCAGAGTCTTTTGTTTCCAAATGTCTATTGCAATACATATCGCTAACGAAACAAGCGTAGAAAAACACTTCGGATAATACACCGAGGTTTTGGTTATTCTTAACTTTTAGTTCAATCAAATGAAACGTACTGCCGTCAAGCCCCCATATATCTATTGCCGCCTTTCCACGAGGGAAAATCTCATTGCCTTTAACTACACTTCCACCAAACAAACCCACAGGAAGCTGTTGGTAAAATGTTTCAATGCTCGTGCCAAGTATATTATTGAGATAATCACGATTATCATCTTGAACAAGAAGGTTTTCCATCACCGCTTCATGGCTTTTATCGTCTGGGACTGTAGGCTTAGACAACGGTGCGTTCACGAATAAATCATCACGAGACAGTTCTGTGTTCACGAATTCGTCTATTTTCTCTTCCAATTCATCGGAAACGCTAAACCATTCAAAGCCTTTGACAAAACAAGAAACACGATACAGGAATCGACTATAGTGCGACTTTTTAATTCCCTGCAATTCTTCTGTACTTTCGCTTTCCGATAACACCACTTCACAATAACCCGCCGCTTTCGCAACCAAAGCCCACGCCTCGAATGCGGCGTTATTATCCTGCATATTTTCCGATGCACAATCTTGATTCATAGTCATGTAGAGCGTATTACCGCTCTCTGTAAAATCAATATCACGAGGCAAATCGCTCCGTTTAATTTTTGTTATAGCCGACATAACCACTTCAATCCCTTCTATTATTACTTCATTTCTTCCGCATTCTATAGGCTCATTATGCGGTTCTTCGCTTTCTCGTCCATGTAACTTTGCTAAGAGTTTGTTGATTATTTGAACGCTCTCATAGTTGGGTCTGCTTTCGGCATGGTGCAAATAAAACGTTAACGCCTCTTCTGAATGTTCATATGCACTCAACCCGCCACCACAACCCATTTCTGCATCAAGCAATCCCGCTATAATTGCTGATATCCCCTCGAACATTTCATCGTTAAGCGTGTCTTTTTTGAGTATGGTAATCATTTCACTGTTATTTGCACAGTTTAAAGCAAGGTACAATGGAAGATTTGCCTCTACACAGCAATATGTTAAAAGCCAGTTGCGAATTTCATCGGTAGTCGGTTCAAGCTGCTCAACTGCGTGTATTCTACCCCAACCAATTGTTCTTTGAGCAATGTCAAACACGATTGTGTTATAATCTATCGGTTTTTCGGATTTAGCAAATGTTGAACTTGCATGGACTAATCTTGAAATTGAACTTAAACAATATATGGTCAAACCATCATACGCCGCAATCTCTGACAACAGCCCGATTGAGCGTTCATAGTTATCAAAACCAATAAGTCCGAGCAAGCCTATTCCGATTTTCACAGAATCCATATCTTCGCTTGTCGTTATCAACTCAAGAGAAGAATCAGTCAGAGAGTTCATTAGGTTTACTAATTCTTCAGTTTCAAGAGTTTCAAAAAATTCTGTTAGTGTTTCCCAAATGTAGTCAACCGCCCCATCAAAAATGGAAATCATTCTGTTTTCAGCTAAAATCGCTTTGAGTCGTTCCAAACATTCACTATCGCCATTTTGTAAATATTCCATTACATGAACGGCAACGGACACTGCCTTTTCGCTGACATCGTGCTTATGCTGATGGTAAATATACGTGCCGTCCATCATTCCCGCTCCGACAGGGATTTTTATTCCATCGCTTTCAGCAAATTCAAGCTCCAACCCATGTGAAACTCTACCGTCATCGCTCATATTAGTCATGATTGTTTCGTAAATGCTCATTTTTCTTCTCTCCGATTTTTAATAGTTATAATACATAAAAACCATATATTTTTCGATTTGTCAAGCGTTTTTGAAAAATATTATTCTGTCACTGTTCTAATAAACATCACGACCATAAATTTTTACGATTTATCTTGTTCCTATCAAGATTATAACCTATTTGCCAAAAGCACATATCAATCACCTTCATTTGAGAGTATTCCACACCATTATCGGAAATAGAGTGCCGCCAATTTTCAAAATCATCAAGATTTTCAACATAATACTTCGAAAGGTTTTCTATACTTTTTGAATTAAACTGTACTGAGGCAACGCCACTCTTTTTTATGCCATCATTGAAATATCTGTCATATGCGGGAACACAGCCGAGAGTCCCCATGAGAATTTTTGTGATGAGTGTATCAGAAATAGGGTGCATCGGTTCGCCACGGTTTATTGATTTATTCGCCGAAATGCGAATGTCGCTGTATATTTGTCTTAGGGCATTGCTTAAAGAAAATAGAGTATTCAAACAGTTTTTATTGTAAAGATAGTCGTCACATTTCACTGCCCATAAGCCGATATATTCACTCTTCATTATTTCTCTAATCGCTGTTGCATGAACCTTATAATCTTTTTGCAATAAAAATGATGAGCCGCGATACATTCCCCAACTCGCAAGGTAAAAAGAAAGGTGTAAGCAGAGAAAATCCACATCGTTATCTGTGAGCGTTTTTTCTTTAAGTTTAGCGAATGCTGTGTAACAATGCTCCCAAGACCTATATCTGCCGTTTTCGTCAGACCTCATTAATTTGACAAACTGGTCACCGTTATCAATTATCAACGCTATATCGTTGTATAACATACTTTTACTCCCCACATTCAATCTTCGCCAATCGTCTTAATATAGCAAGAAACAGCCCATCCCTTATATGACCGTCCCATGCACCATCACAGAAACGCTCAACTCTGATGCACTTTGTAAGAATCGCTTTCAACAATTCCAAATCGGCAGTTTCAACAACTTTATGTATATCGACAGTTTGCCAATCTGGAATGTTTAACTCCAATTGACTTTGATAATCTTTCGCTATTAAATCGCTTTTATAGAAAGCATCAACGAAACTCATAAACTTCTTTTCGTATTTGGGATACGGCAGAGTTATAACACCATCATCTCGTTTCTCGCCGCCTTGCCATTGACACGCTTTATCGGGGTCGACGTTTTCAAAATAAGGGATAAATGAGTAAATTTCTTGGAATTTCATGTCTTTGTTAAACATAAATACTTTTCCCCAATTTCTTTCATACTCTTTTCTTTAACATCGTACTCTAAAACTTTTGTACTTCCGAGTAAATGCTTGTTTGTTCTGTAATAATATTCTGCGAGAGTTTCGGTTCGCTTAGTGTGAATAGATTTCTTCATTACGATAAAAGTTTTGGCAGTAAGAATGAAAGACAAATAAAATACAGCCTCGTTTGCAAATCCCATTTTCGCACTTGGAATATTGCCTGTCTCTGTCCATGTATAACACTTGCACTCGGCAATAATTGAGTCATCGCAACTTACAACATCAAATTTATGTGGTTTCGGTGGATTTCCTATACCGAAAGGTTTATTGTTTTCAAAAGGCTTGTTATAATAGCTTTCAAACCATTGTTTCACGGCTATTTCAAACTCTCGTCCCTTTTTTGGGTTTTCGCTATTACTGCTCATATATCAGCAACCCTCTCATTAAAAATATTCAAAAACTCATTTTCGATTTTTCCGAATTCTACAAACTCAAAAGAAGGGCTGCTTTTTATCTGCGGCAAGCCATCAAACACTTTTTTCTTCATCAAAGCATTAAACTCATGAACCAACATATCGTCATCTATTTGTTTTACTTGATTTTGTTCTCCTTCGTACAGCGGTGTTTTTAAGTATTTTTCGTATATAGCATTTTGTAATCCTTCTTCTATTTCAAGATACTTTGGCAAGTGCGGTTTCACGGGTCTTGTTATATCGGAAAGATAGGATTCACTCGCATCGTGCAACAAACAAGCGAGTTGTATTCTTTCAGAAAGCCCTCTTGACTTCGCCTCTTTCGCACAGTTTATAGAATGTTGTGCTACTGAAAAGAAATGCTTAAAATGCCCATTCGCACGGCACATCAAAGATAAAGCGTGAGCAATATCCTTAATATGTATTTGACTTGCATTTGGGGTAACGGGAGTCAAGTCCTCGCCTGTAAAAGTTGTTATATGCTCCATATTAACACTCTCTATCTCTAATAAATCATTGCCAATTTTTCGATTTTAACAGTTCTGCTATTTCTTCTGTCTTTTTAGGAAGTTCTTCTGTGTCGAGAACCTCACACAAGTCGAACATACGACTTCCCATAGGTGCTCCCTTGCTTGTTTTCTTGAAATCAGTTTCGTAGAATTTCTCAATAAAAAAGTATCGGTGTCCATTATGGATTGAATATCCGTAATTCTTTGCATCTTCGATAGCCGCTCGAATTATGCCCTCCATATCGCTTGTAATCGTTCCGACTTCTTCTTCGACATCAAGTTTTCCCTTAACGAGTGCCGCAACAGCAATCGCATATATTTTCCCGACTGCTCGAACCGATTTCTGATTATACAGCCCTAAGTATTGATGCCCCGAAAAACCACGTTCTACATTGTCATAATACACATTCAATTTTTTGTTTATAGCGAGAGTTGTTCCCGCAAGTTGAACACGCATACGTTTCCAGTCTTTGGGAATAAGTCCGCTTGAATAGCAATACTCACGATAATCCTCTAAAACGTCTTTCATTTCATAATCACGCTCATCAATCGCATCGTCTATTTGATTGATTAAGTCGTCGAACGTCAAATGCTTATGGGCAATGCTTTGGCTTTGCTCAGATAGAAATTTATTCAATTTTGTTTTGAATGTTGCTCTCATCGGGCTTGGGTCGAGAGTCAACAATACTTTATAGTCTTCGTTCTTGAATGTACCGATATGTCCTTTAAGCTGAGCCAAAGAAAAATCTCCGCCGAGCTTTGTTTCGATTGCGACTTTGAAACTCGCTTGCGAAATTGTCGCATCGGGAACAGTGCCGCCGCTGATTTTATCTTGGATACGAAAAGTCAGTTCAATATCGGCATTATCGGGTAATATATTCGTGAGGAAGTTGCAGAATTTACTCGGCGAATATTGATATAGACGTGACAATAGTAACATCGCATTTGATGTATGCACGTTTTCTTTGCTGTGGTAGCGTTGAAAATAGTGAATCTTCATAAAGAACAACCTTTCAGAACCCGCTTGCCTAATAAGCCATTATACCACATTTTCTCGGGAAAATCAATATTTTTTGAGATTATTCGTAATTTTATAGCGAGTTGTCTCAAAATTTTCTATTGACATTTCGGCGGCGGCATGGTAGAATAAGAAATGAAAGAGTATTCCATCAACCAAAGGAGATGTCGCTGTGGCTAACGAAAACACGGAAACCCCTGCACAAAACCCAAAAGGCAAAATGAAACACGACAAGGGCTACCGCAACATTTTCTCGAACAAAGACAGTTTTATGCACTTTTTGAACAAGTATATAAAAATGCCGTGGGTTGAGAAAATTGACGAGGATGACCTTGTCAGAATCGAAACAAGCTACGTGATGCGGGATTACAAAGAACGTGAATCCGATGTGCTTTATAAACTCAACAGCAAGAACGTCTACTTCTATGTGTTGCTCGAAATGCAGTCAACGGCTGATAATACCATGCCTTTTCGCCTCTTGCAATATATGGTAAATCTGCTTGCAGACGAATTCAAAAACAGTAAAGAAATCAGAAATACAGAGAATTTCAGACTTCCTGCAATCGTCCCGATTGTTCTTTACAACGGCGAGGACAACTGGACTCCAGTGCGGTCGTTTAAGGAGTACACGGCAAATTATGGTGATTTCGGTGATAACATTATCGACTTCAAATATATCCTATTCGACTTAAACCGATACGACAAAGAAGATATTTTAACGAGTTATAAACTGCTTGATTTTATATTCACGATGGATTTGGAACACACATCACGTACTGCCGAGGATTTCAAGCATGAATGTATGCGGCTCGCAAAGTTGCCGCACGAGTTGACAGATGACGATATAAAGACTCTTGTCGCATGGCTCGTTCGTGCGATATTAGAGGGCAAAGAAAACGAAATTGACGAAAACTTTGAACAAGAAGCTATAACGGCTTTTCGGAAAGGAGATGAAGAGGCTATGTCTTACGCTGTAAGTAGAATGATGGAGCGGGAAAAGATATCCGCTGTGAAATCCGCTAAAGAGGATTGGAAAACAGAGGCAGCTCAAAGTATGCTTTCAGATGGAATGTCTATTGAGGAAATTATGAAACATATTCGTGCGACCCGTGAAGAAGTTGAGAAAGCGGCAAAACTTCTTCAACAGTAATCCTCTTTTATCGACAAAACCTAACACGCCGAGCAATCACGCTCGGCGTTGTTTTTACAAAAAAATCACGGACAAGCCTTTCTATTTTCCGATTTCACAGCATATTCATAAGAAAACAGGCTTTTTCGAGTCGGAAACAGGAGGCAAACAGCATGATTTTATTCCAAAAAGACATGAAAAGCAGTAAAAAAGCCGCAAATACTGCATTTCAAAATCGGGAGGTGATTAGCAATGTCTGACTACTCGCTTCAAGGTTTGAACATATCCACCGAGGACTTCTTGGGGGCGTTCTTCTCGCCCCATGAACTCGTTCATGTTCGAGTATTCGACGACAGGGACGATAAAATCTTCTCTGGATGCAAATATGAACAGAAACAGGCACATTTTTCGCAACTCGTGGAATGTCTGCAACAGCATAATGCGGCGAATCGAGGTGTATTTTTCGCTGTCAACCACGGCGGTCATAATGACAAGGACATAACTCGAATCAACGCTCAGTTTGCGGAAATCGACAATCTGCCTCTCGAAGAGCAACTTGAACTCATCAGTAAATTCCCGCTCCCGCCTTCGCTGATTGTCAAAACTCGAAAATCCCTGCATTGTTACTGGCTTGTGAAAGATGCAAAAGTCGAGCGGTTTCGTCATATTCAGAAACAATTAGTCGCTCATTTCGGAGCTGACCCTGCCTGTGTCAACGAGTCGAGAGTCATGCGTTTACCTCGATTTTATCACACCAAGCAAGAGCACATCATGGCAGAATGTATCAAGTTCAACCCCGAATTGAGATATACTCAAGATGAACTTTCGGCG
>Ga0082212_10005643_pt1 | contig 17001 bp, 17 predicted proteins | sample TergutNt197P3_FD_71548 | JGI IMG/M metagenome (GOLD analysis project Ga0082212, IMG submission 71548) | Neocapritermes taracua P3 segment gut microbial communities from Petit-Saut dam, French Guiana - Nt197 P3 | ecosystem: Host-associated > Arthropoda: Insects > Digestive system > Gut ... | reverse complement strand
GGCCCATGGCTGGGTATATAGGCTCAGAAAGCTTCCGCTCTTTTTCAGTGTTCCAGCCATCTTTCTGGGCATATTTCATGACAGCGCGGTAATCCAGCTTTGTTTCCTGCGCTATTTTATTTATTTAGTTTAGAGACATGCCTTTATCTTCGTGCAAATGCTTGATATGCTTTTTTTGGACAAATGCTGGCATCCTTTCTGTTTCCTCCTTTAGCCGTCATAACTAAAGGGCAACACTATTGATTAGGCATTGGTCCTTCCATTTAATGGAGATATGAGTTATGTACTTTTGGTAATCATTCTATGTACAATTCATGTACAATTCAGAATATCAAAAACAGATACAGAAAGCCCTGGCGGGCAAGCGCCCCGGGGACGGCTGCCTGGTCCTTTACGGCATAACCAGCAGCTGCATGGAAGAGGAGTTTGAAGGCAGCGGGCTAGTTGCATACGGCTACAACCGGGGCAAGAAGCGCGGGAAGAAGCAGGTAGCGGTGTCGCTGCTGTGCGGGAAGGGCGGGCGCCCTGTGGCTGTAGACATCTTCCCGGGCAACACCAAAGATGGGGCAACAGTGGTGGGCAAGATAGAGGAGCTGCAGAAAAATACGGCACCGAGCAGGTTGTGTTCGTTGGCGGCAGGGGGATAGCCGCAACCGCCCAGTACGTAAAAATCAGCCACGAGACAGTAAAGGCGGCCTCGGTGCCCACCTATGCCAAGATAAAGGAGCTGTGCGTGAAAGGCGTTGTGCAGCCAGGTTTTTTTGACGGGCAGTCTATTGTGGAGTTGGTGGAGGGGAATATGCGCTATTGCCTGTGCAAAAACCCGGAGATGGCCGAGAAGGAGGGGCGCGCAAGGCAAGCACTCCTGGACAAGGCAAAAGAGACCTTCGGCAAAGCCGTCAATTCGGCAAGGAAATGCAAAAACAGCAAGGAGGCGCGGGCTGGAAGGGTATTAGACAAGCACAAAATGGCAAAGTTTGTCGTTTTCAGCGGCTCTGGCGACAACCTGGAATGGAGCTTCGACGAGAAAAAAATCGAGGCGGAGAAGGCCCTTGGAGGATGCTGCGCCATATACACAGGCGTGGATGAGACAAGCATGTCCGCGGTCGAGGCTGCCGAGAGCTACAAGGGGCTTGCAAACGTAGAGAAGGCTTTCAGGAGAATGAAGACAGCGTGGCTGGGCATGAGGCCTTTCTTCCACAAGACAGACGAAAGGATCGAGCGCCATGTTTTCATATGCAAGCTGGCCTGCTGCCTGATGTGGCACATGAGCCAAAGGCTCCAGCCCTTGTATGGCCAAGACGGGGTTGGGGGGACGCAAGTACACTTTCGGCTACATTATTGAGTCGCTGAAAGCCATCCGCGAAAACATCGTCTCAATCGAGGGGGTGCCAGTCCCTGTGATCACTGAGCCTAACAACGAGCAGGAGTTCATCCAGTTCCTTCTGGAGAACCCTGCCTAGAGACTTAGCCATACTTTTGGAACTTCCAAAATGCGGAGAGTGGCTTGCCATGCGTTGTTCAAGTCGTTTTCATTTCAGAAGATCCGTTTTGAAAAAAAACTCAAACAGCGCGGATATTTTCCTAATGTTTTTGGCTCGAAGTTAAGGTTGTCGATATTGATTTCCAATAATTGCAACATCCCATCCAACAAGGCAAATGCGGTAAATTGCCTATTAGACGCAAATATTCTCAAAAAACTTGGTTTAAATTATTGGCAATTCTTCGCTGGGCTGTGATATTTGTTTTGCAACCACATTTGCTGCAAGAAGGATATATTTTATTATTATTTTTCTAATTATTGTATTCTTCGACTTGCTTTTTCGCTTCGAGCTCGCGTTTCTTTACGAGAATGAACGCTATTCCTCAGCTGCCAGCTTGACAGTATCGCCTCCTTAAGGGATGTGGCATTGGCTTTAGCCGTTCTTCCAGTGCCCGACCGTGTATTTTGTGGCCGCGCTGTTCAAAGTCACAGTGACTTCGTTGGAATAGCCAGATGGCAACCCTCCCAATAACGATGCATTGACCCTGTAGGTATACGTCTTGCCCACTTGTACATTGGTGTCTGTATAGGTTGTTTCATTCGCTTCTACATATCCCATTTGCCCCCAGCCCCCGCCTCCATCTTTCCTCTCAATGACAAAGCCTGTCTCATCGTCGGAATAGTCTTTCCAAGTTAAGGTTATGCTGTTTGCGCCTACTGTCGCCTTCAATTTTGTAGGCGCTGCAGGGGCAACCGCATTGATCGTTATACCACCGCTTATGGGGAAAAAGCCGCTGTTTGCGCCATTTTTGTAGTTTATGCCGGTCTGCCCACCGTTTTTGCCCCATGTGGCTGTGGCGGCAGATGGACCAATAGCCAAGTTGGTCGAGGAGCCTGCCGTATAGGCCGGGGCTAAAGCCGGAGGGCTGAACGCGCAGACAACGGCTGTTCCATTAATCGTAGGAAAACCGCTAGCCATACGGATGGCTGTATTGCTCACGTTTCCACTTATGCTTATCCCGTAAGAAAACACAAAACCGCCGCTCACCGTAACAGATGAATTTGTGCTTTCGTTTTGTATTGCGTTTCCGGTCGTAGCGCTTACCACGCCGCCTTTCACTGCGACAGAGGAGTTCGCGCCGGCATTGAATATCCCCCTGAACACAGATTCCACTGTGCCGCCTGAAACCGTGATTTTACTATCTGGGCAAGTGTCGGCGTTGTAGATAGCCGTGCTGTTTACCCCCGAAGCCCTCACTATGCCATTAGTGACCGTAATTTCGGATTTTCCGCCCCCTGTAGCGTTGGCAATAGAGATACCGCCGTCCCCGCAGTCCAATGAGCCGCCGCTCACTGTGATTTTAGCTTCTTCACCGGCGTTGCGGATGGCGCGCCCTTCCGTGCCATTCGCTTTGACCGTGCCATTGCTCACTTTGATCTCGCTTTTTTTGCCAGTGTTGTAGATAGCCCAGTTTTTTGTGGATTCCACTGTGCCGCCGTTTATATCGATGGCAGTCGCCGGACCGACAGTACAGATAGCCGCGCCGCCTTCCCCAGTGGCGCGAAGCATGCCGCCGCTTACAGCGATTTTTGTATTTTCCCCAGCGGTGCATATAGCATAGCCATTTTGCGCTGAGGCGCTTAGCGTCCCTCCGCTTACGGTGATTTCAGAGTTGTTTCCACCGGCGAATATAGCGGAACGCTCAACAGCTGCGCAACTCACTATGCCGCCGCTTGCATTGATTTTTGCGTTTGTGCCGGAAGAGTATATGGCATCGCCGCTCCCGCCGTTTGAAATAGAGCTGCCCGCCGCAATTTCAAACTTGCCGCCTCCCATTATTTCGATCACGGGATCGCTCATATTGCCGGAATACTTAGCTTTCCATACTACCGTCACATCGGAATCAATGTTAAGCTTAAGTGAGTTTGTCGCACCGGTGACATCGCCTGTGACGGTTACGATGTTGCCCGAATCTGATGCGCTGAGTGGGCCTGTGCCTCCATGGGAAAATTGGTGGTTAATTTGGTCGGTAATAAAACCGGCGCTTGCCGCATTCACCCTTATTGGCATCATGCATAAAACAACCGCCAATGCCAACAGGAACGATATAAGCTTGTTAACTCTTTTCATGTGGTTTACCATCTTTAATTTATTTAAGTTGTAGTTATTTGCATCCCCTCACAGGAACGATAGCCCCGCTCGATTTCATGGCAGAAGGTATAGCCGCGGCGGGTATTATAATACTCTGTGTAGTTTATCCTTTAATTCTATTGAAAGCTTCCTCAAGTGTATAGCCGCCCCATACGTATGAGTGCCATTCGCCGCCAAGGCTTTCAATCTTGATATTCATCATATTGTCTAATTCATGGATATAAATGGTTTCCCATCTCTCTGGCCTGGCTTCGTCCATCTCACTCGCCGGTGTTGCCGGTATATGCACAGTGAACTGCGTCCATTTGCCGCCTTTATTAGAAACAGCTGCAGTCACTTCGCCGCCTATCCAATAGGAGCTACGATACAAACCGTATTCAAATCTAAGAGCGCCTTCTTCTTGAAAGAATCCAACAAATCTATCATTCGCAGCGACCGCGTTATCCTCACGTGACGGTATTAGAGTTGAACGCCAGTATCCGGTGGCGGCTCCCCAGGCTATCTGCGTGCCAGATGTCTTGCCGCCGGGGCTTGGTGTAGTGGTTTGGCCGCTGTCCGCAGGCACGGATATTCCGCCGGTTGTTGATTTGCTGCCAAGACCTGTGCATAATTGGAAGTCAAGCTGGTTGGCTGTTGCCGATTTCACCGTTAACGGCTTCATGCAGAAAACAACCGCCAATGCCAACAGGATCGATATAAGCTTATTTACTCTTTTCATGTGGTTTACCACCTTTAATTTATTTAACTATAAATTGTAGTTATTTGAATACCCTTACAGGGATGATAGCCCCGCTCGATCTCATGGCAGAAGGTATGGCCGCGGCGGGTGTGCAGTACTTAAGCGCGGTTTATATATTAAAAAGCTTCCTCAAGTGTATTGCCGCCCCATACGTATGAGTGCCATTCGCCGCCAAGGCCTTCAATCTTGATATTCATCATATTGTCTACTTCATGGATATAAATGGTTTCCCATCTCTCTGGCCTGGCCTCGTCCATCTCACTCGCCGGTGTTGCCGGTATATGCACAGTGATTTCCGTCCTGTTTCCGCCTTTATTAACAGCTGCGGCCACTTCACCGCCGATCCAATAGGAGCTTCCATATAAACCGTATTCAAATCTAAAAGCGCCTTCTTCTTGAAAGAATCCAACAAATCTATCATTCGCAGCGACTGCGTTATCCTCACTCGACGGTCTTAGCATTGAACGCCAGTATCCGTTGGCGGCTCCCCAGGCTATCTGCGTGCCAGGCTTGTTGCTGCCAGGTGTGGGAGTATCGCTTTGTGTTGTGGTTTGGCCGCTGTCCGCAGGCACGGGTATTTCGCCAGTTGGTGATGTGCTTCCAGGATCCAGCGTGTTGCCAGGAATTGGTGTGCTTCCAGGATCTGGTGTTATGCCAGGATCTGGTGTGATGCCAGGATCAGATATGTTTTCTTGATCAGAATCAGACATTTCGCCGGTGGCAGCGGAGTTGATGCCGGAGGCAGTATCATCGACACTGGGCGGATTGCTCTTGCCGCCGTTTGACAGAATGACCGCTAGTGTAGCTACAGCTCCTACAACCGCAAGCGCTGTGACACCGGCAAGGAGCCTTGTTTTTAAAGACATTTTTTTAAAGCGTCTTATATCCCCCATATTGGCATTGCCTATCACAGGCGCAGACTCCTCGACACCAGTGATTTCTGCATTTGCAATAGAATCTGTGATCGCGCCCAAAGAAGCGTTTGCCGCACTCTGGCTCATTGAGAGAGACTCCATGTGCGACTGGACCAGCTTGCCAAGCGGCAGCAGTGGAATGCCGGCAATACCGTAAAACTTCTCGCCGCTTTTGCGTTCCTGCTCTTCGACCTCTGTTTTGATCGCATTCCGGGCAAGGAACAAGCGGGATTTCACCGTGCCAGGGCTGCATTCCATGATTTGTGAAATTTCATCCACCGACAGCTCGTTGAAATAATATAAGGTGACAGTTTGGCGCTGGACATCTGAAAGGCTGTCTATGATCTTGCCGAGCCGTTCCCTCAAATCCTCTTTTTCGGCATATACAGCCGGGAGCATAATTTCAGATTCTTCGGTATCGTAGTTTTCAAGATCCTGCTCTGCGTCTAGCAGGATCGCTATATTCTTTCGGCGCAATTGCATGTTGCATAGGTTTTTTGCGATGATCTGGATCCAAACGCAAAAGGTAGCAGGCGTCTCAAGGGTATCCAGCTTCCGCCATGCGGTGATGAAAGTTTCCTGCAAAACATCCTCTGCGTCCTTTTCGTTTTTTAAAATCATTCTCGCAAAACCGTACACCTTGTCATAGAAAATCGTAAAAAGCTCCTCAAAGCTTTTGACATCGCCGTTCTGTGCCGCTACAACGATTTGTATTTGTTGTCCAGTCATTGCCATGGCATTTGGCTCCTTTCGCTTTACACCCCATAGATGCACAAAGCCTGGGTTCGGTTTAATTTTTTTAATAAAAGTTTTGTTTATTTTTTTAATCGGGTTTGTTTCTATCCAAGCTGTCCAGCCACACCCTGCGATATCATCATCCGCTAATATGATGGTTTTTCGCCATTTAGAACAATAACACCAATCCCATGCAAATATGCCGCATTTTGCCGGGTATAAATAGGCTTGGAGGCAACACTTGTTTACGCGTTTCCAGATAGTAAAGCAGCCATTGCCCAAATTGCCGATATGGGCTTTTACACAAAGAACAAAAATAAAATGGCCAGCGAACTTTATGCCCGCTAGCCTTGGCTGCCTATTTGATTGCCATCCGGCAATCGATATTATTCTCCGCCCACCCATGTGCCGCAGCTTGGATTGCCCGCCAAATAATGGGGGTTGGCGAATTGGCATCAAAGAGGTTTCCAAAGCTGCGCTCCGCTTGTTTTGCAGCTAAGAAAAGCTTTTTGCCAAACGCTGCGGTTCGCTATAGTGCGCTCGTTTGTATCGCTTATACAAAATATTACGTTTTTATGTGCCAGAAACTAAACAGCCCATCCTCTGCTTATTTGTGCCTGTAGACAACCCCTGGCTCAATGACCGGGAGGGCTTCGCCCAAAAGCTCGCTTACAGTCACTAATTGGTACCCTTGGCGCAGCAGCTCTGGGATGACCCTTTCCATGGCGTCCGCAGTAGTGCTGTGCAAATCATGGCAAAGGATGATGCTCCCGTCAACAATAGAACGCATGATCTCGTTGTATACCATCTCGGCATTCCTTGTCTGCCAGTCCCGAGGATCCACTGACCAATTTATTAAGGAGAGGCCTTCTTCTCGGGCTACCTTGAGAACATTCGTATTCACAGAGCCGTAAGGAGGGCGGAAGCCTATTGGCTCTACTCCAGCTATATTATAAATCGCCTCGTTTGTTTCATGTATTTCTTTTCTTATGCTGTTCTCTGAAAGCGTCGACAAATCTTTATGGCTCCAAGAATGGCCCATAACTTCCGAGCCTTGGGCAATTGTGTCTGCGATAATTTGCGCATTGCTTCGAATTCTGCTGCCGACAACAAAAAAAGTAGCCCGGCAGCCATTATCACGCAGCAACTCGAGGATCCTCGGTGTGTTGCTGCAAGGCCCGTCATCAAAAGTCAAAGCCACCATTGGTTTGTTTGGGTCTATGTAGTTTAAAACAACCGGCTCAGGCTGCGCTTGGCACAACTCCCTTATCCTAAAGCTCACTTGCACCGGCTCAAAGCATACGGGCAACAATGTCCCCTTGGCGACGTAGACACTGACACCGCCAACATCCCATTGGGTATCTGAAAGGCAGGCAGGGCCCGCATTTTTTCTGATCAAGCGCGAAAAATTCGGGTGTTGCTGCGCTACCTTGGCTTGGAGCAAACTCAATACAATCTGGTCTTTTTGAGACCCTAGAGTGTCATCAGAGGGGAGCCGCCTCCTGTTTTGGATGCTTGAGCTCAAGGCAATACGCTCAAAAGCGGGACCGCATGAGGCTTCATTCTTTTGCGATTTCGAATAAATGAGCACGCTTGAGATAATTGCTACAGATATTGTTATAGCAATTAAGAAATATGGGGCTCTTTGTGATGTTCTTATGCGCTGTATTTGAATTCTTGACATCAGTGATTAGCACTGGGCGCCCCAATTGTGATGCGCCATCTCCTTGTCTGATGGATTGCAGGGATAAATATTAAGCCCCGTCTGCTTGTGCCAACTAGCAGTGGCAGTATTGTCCCGCCCCAAAGAAGCTTCAGGCTATAAACCACATAAGCGACAAGCCAGGGCCGCCAATGTATTCTTCTTTGGCTAGGAGAAACGCGTTTGCTGGCCAACAGACGCTTGTTGATTTCGCTTGCCTAACTCTGCTTTTTAAATGCCCCGCCATCCCCCATGCTTGTCCAACATGCAAGGGAACAAATATCGCTATGTGTTTTCAACTAACTAATTTCTAATGTTTATAATGATTATATCATTTATCTATGCCTGTGTCGAGATTTGGTGCATTCTGTGGCAAAGAAGCTATTTTTTTAAATGGTGCGTGAATTGTGGTAGACAAAAGCAGGCAAACATGGGACGAACGTGAAGTAAAAACTGCAGTATGCAAGAATACTAGACTAGCGATTAACACATTTTTTGAAATTATCTTGCACTCCTTTTGCATCTCGCCTTGCCAAAGAAGGAAAGCCTTTGCAGTTTGGCGCTGTGGACCTGTTGATAGATCCAAGCAACAGCAATTTGGTTTTTTAAGTAGATTGGAGGTTTTATCGTTTATTTTTTTGTTCGATTGCGCCTTGGCAACGATATGTTTGACCTGAAGGCCAAATTGCACTAATATTACACATAGGCAATGGCACAGCGCCTGGCCGTAGACTGGTTGGAGTTTTTTTATGGCAAATAGCAACATCAAACGCAAAGGTTCTTTATTTATTGTAGCCGCCTCTGTCTGCTGGAGTTTTGGTGGCATGTTGATCCAGCTTATACCATGGAGCGCAATGTGCATTGTTGGGCTTCGCGCTTTCTTGGCAGCGGTCGTCTTTGCAGCATACCGAAAGAGCCTCAAAGTGCAATTGAGCAAAGGCAATGTATTGGCTGCTGCCTGTTTGGCGATGACGACAATACTCTTTGTGTTTGCAAACAAGCTCACTACAGCAGCTGCTGCAATATTGCTGCAATTCAGCGCGCCTTTATTCATCATACTCATCGAGCTGGCAGCTTTCAAAAAAAAGCCCCAGGCCTACGAGGCTGCCGCTGTGGGGGCTGCTATGCTTGGCATGTTCCTGTTTTTTGCCGATAGGCTCGGTTCAGGGGGAATGCTGGGCAATATATTGGCTATCGCCTCCGGGCTTGCTTTCGCTGGCGTGTTCGTGTGCAACAAACGCCCTGATGTTGACACCGAGCAGTCCTTGATGCTCGGGTTTATGTTCAACGCTGTGTTGGGTATGCCCTTTGTTGTTGCCGGGGTATCATCAAACCTTGTTGCTTGGCTTGCCATTCTGTTTTTGGGCATTGTCCAAGTTGGGTTGGCATATGTATTCTTCTCAATCGGCATAAAACAAGTCCCTGCACTGCTAGCTTGCCTTATCACTGCGTTGGAGCCGGTGTTGAATCCGGTCTGGGTGGCTATCTTGACTGGCGAGATTCCAGGGTTGCCAACCATAGCAGGAGGCATAATAATAATCTCCAGTGTTGTTTGGCACAGCTTTATAACAGAAAAAAAGGCAAAGCGTGATGCGATTGAAGAGTTGCAAGAGTAGTTGGAAGGAAGATTTGAAATGATACTAACCATAACATATACCGGGAAAGACACATCTGACCTTGGGTTTCTGCTTTTTAAGAATCCAAACAGGCCGCAAGTATTCCAGCTAAGTTTTGGCAAGGCGTATGTCTTCTACCCTGAAGTGTCTGATGAGAGGACTACAGCAGCCTTGATGCTTGATATAGATCCGATCCACTTGGCAAGGGGCAAACCTGGGTCACGTGATGGAGGGCTCTTCGACTATGTAAATGACCGCCCTTATGTGTCATCATCGTTTATGAGCACTGCTATCTCAAGGGTATTTGGCACTGCCATGAGCGGCCGGTCTGATGAGCGCCAAGAGCTTTCTGACTGCGCTCTGGATTTGAGCGCAAGAATTGCCATGCTCCCTTGCAGGGGCGACCAGGAAAAACTGGCGAGCGTATTTGAGCCTTTGGGCTACGAAACCAGCTATGAGCCTTTTGTCGCTGATGATGCTTTTCCCGGTTGGGGGGAGAGCAAATACGTCAACCTTGTTGTGTCTGGAAAGGTGCGCTTGCGGGACTTGCTAAAACACCTCAATGTGTTGATTCCTGTTTTTGACCTTCAAAAACACTATTGGGTAGGCGAAGATGAAGTTAAAAAACTTTTGCGCCTGGGCGAGGGCTGGCTTGGGGAGCATCCTGAGAAAGCTTTTATCACAAGCAGATACCTGAACCGCCGCCGCGCGCTTGCCAGCATGGCATTTGAGCAGCTTGCTGAAGGGCGCATGGAGCCTGCAACAGCTAGGGAGCCTAACCTTAATGACAAACGCCTTGAAAGTGTAGTTGAAATATTGAAAAAAAGCGGGGCTAGCCGGGTCATTGACATCGGCTGTGGAGAGGGCAGTCTGCTTGCCCTTCTTGTCAAAGACCCCCAATTCGCCTCCCTGGCGGGGGTGGATGTCTCCCTCGCGGCTTTAAAGCGGGCAAAAACAAAACTGCGGCTGGAAGGGGCAAGCGAGTCCATGGCAAGCAGGATTTCCTTGTTCCAAGGCTCGCTTGGATACAAAGACTCGCGTTTTTCTGGATATGACGCTGCTTGCGTTATCGAGGTAATTGAGCATTTAGATCCTTCGCGCCTGGCGGCTTTTGAAAGGGTGCTCTTTGAGTATGCGCAGCCGGGGTTGGTAGTGCTGACTACGCCAAACAAAGAGTATAACCAGAATTATGGCATTGGGTTGCGGCACGGCGACCACCGGTTTGAGTGGACAAGGGATGAATTCCACAAATGGGCACGCTTGGTTGCCGGCAAGCACGGGTATGAAGTGTCTTTTTCCGGCATTGGGGATATTGAAGGGGTTTTGGGGGCGCCAACACAGATGGGGGTGTTTAGAAATGCAAATAGAGATTCCTGAAATAGCTGTTGTGGCCCTTGTAGGCGTATCAGGCAGCGGCAAGTCGACTTTTGCCAAGCAGTTTTTTAAGCCGACGCAAGTCTTGTCCTCTGATTTTTTCCGGGCTCTTGTCTCGGATGACGAAAACAACCAAAACGTAAGCGCCCAAGCTTTTGACGCGCTGTATTATATAGCGAATAAAAGATTGGATATGGGGCTTTTGACAGTAATTGACGCAACCAATGTCCAAAAAGAAGCCCGCAAACAGGTTTTAAATCTGGCAAAAGAGCAAAACTGCCACCCGGTGGCTATTGTGCTCGACATGCCGGAAAAGCTATGCCAGGAGAGGACAAAACACCTTCCAGGGCGCGCGCAGATTATAAGCCGCCAAAGCAGGCAGCTGCGCAGGTCAATTAACAGCCTACGAAAAGAGGGGTTTAGGCATGTGTATATCCTGAAAAGCGAAGAGGAGATCCACGATGCCAAAATTTCAATAATACCGATGCCAAGCAATAAAAAAAGCGAAACTGGGCCATTTGATATTATTGGCGACATACACGGCTGTTATGACGAGCTTTGCGAGCTCCTTGGCAAGCTTGGATACAGTGTGGATGCCGGCAATTTCTCCGCTATCCCTCCTATAGGGCGCAAAGCGGTGTTTCTTGGGGATCTGTGCGACCGCGGCCCCCAAAATGCCGAGGCGCTGCGCCTAGTTATGGGTATGGCAAGCGCTGGCGATGCTTACTGCCTTGCTGGAAACCATGATGCGAAGCTTCAAAGGTATTTGGGCGGCTCAAAAGTGCAGATGGCCAATGGCATTGAAATAACCGCAGAGCAGCTTGGCTCCCAGCCGGAAGAGTTTATTGGGGCAGCCAAGGAATTTTTGGGCAGCCTCGGCGTCCATTATGTTCTTGACGGCGGCAAATTGGTTGTCGCCCATGCAGGGTTGACAGAAAACTACCATAACCGCAGAGGCGGGCGGGTTAGAAGCTTCTGCCTGTATGGCGACACAACCGGGGAGTCGGATGAGTTCGGCTTGCCAGTGCGTTTGACTTGGGCTAACGATTACAGGGGCAAAGCTTTGGTTGTCTACGGGCATACGCCAGCGCCAGAAATTGGGGAGTCCAACAACACCGTTTGCATAGACACAGGCTGTGTTTTTGGCGGGAAATTGAGCGCGCTCCGGTATCCGGAAAGGGAAATCGTCCAGGTTAAAGCCAAAATGGAGTACTTTGCCCCGGCAAAACCGCTCGATAGCAGGAATGTTGATGATAGCATGCTTTGCATCGAGGATATCCTAGGGCTAAAATATCTTTCAACCCGCTTGCGCAGGAGCATCAAGATCAATGAAGAGCACTCTGCGGCTGCGCTGGAAGTCATGAGCCGCTTTGCTGCTGCCCCCCAGTGGCTCATATTTCTGCCTCCTACTATGTCGCCTTGCGAGACAAGCAATTTGGATGGGTATCTGGAACACCCGGATGAAGCTTTTGGCTACTACCGCTCCCAAGGCATTGGGTCTGTCGTTTGCGAAGAGAAGCATATGGGTTCCCGGGCTGTCATCGTGTTATGCAAAAATCCAAAAGTTGCAGCTAGGCGCTTCAAGGTGGACGACGGGGCCTTTGGCATTGTCTACACAAGGACAGGCAGGTTTTTTTTCGATGATATCCAGACACAAAACAGCATTCTAGAGCGGCTTCAAAACCAGTTGGAGGCATCACATTTTTGGGATGATTTTTCCACTGATTGGGTTTGCTTGGACACAGAGTTGATGCCTTGGTCTGCCAAGGCGCAACAGCTGCTAGAAGACCAATATGCGCCTGTGGGGCGGGCAGGCAGAAACAGCCTTTCACAAGCAGTTGGCGCTATCGGCAATGCTATTTTAGCCATAGGCTCCGGAGCCCAAGAAGGATCTGTCGACCTGCCTGCCCTCTTGGAAAGGCAGAAAACCCGGGCAAAGTCATTGGATTTATACACAGAAGCTTACCGCCGCTATTGCTGGGATGTAAATGGCATTGGCGACTACCGGATTGCGCCATTCCATATCCTCGCCACAGAGGGCAAAACGTGGACAAGCGAGAGCCATGTTTGGCATATGGATTCTATTGCGAGGTATATAGCCGGCAACGACCCAATTTTCATAGCCACACGATATATAGTTGTGGACTTGAATGACAATGACAGCGTCTCTGGCGGCGTTGGATGGTGGGAAGAATTGTCTGGTTCGGGGGGAGAGGGCATGGTGGTCAAGCCGCTTGATTTCATATCGATGAAAGGCCCCCAGTTGCTGCAGCCAGCCATCAAGTGCCGGGGGCGCGAGTATTTGCGGATAATATATGGGCCTGAGTACTTATTAGAGGAAAACCTGGCTCGTTTGAAGAAACGGTCTTTGTCCAAGAAACGCAATCTTGCTTTAAATGAATTTGCCCTTGGCGTGGAGTCTTTAGAGAGGTTTGTGGGCAAAGAGCCGCTTTATCGGGTCCATGAATGCGTATTTGGCGTCTTGGCGATGGAAAGCGAGCCAGTAGATCCGAGGCTGTGAGGCTTTGGCTATGGGCTATCCCCCCAAAACGCTAGTATTAGCTGGCAAATACAAAATGCACTTAATAGCGAGCTCAAAGATGTAAGAGGATGTTTAGTATCTCCTCAAAAGAACTGAAATGAATGACAAAACAAACATTTGGCAAAATGTGCTCAAGTGCCTTTCGCAAACCTTCCACAGCCTCCGGCAATTGTCGGCCCATCCGAATGATCTTTCAACAATCCATCTTTTGGGAAAGACTATGAACATATGAGCCTCGTTGCGCTTGACAATCTCGACTTTCGCGTCAATCAGCCCTTTTATTGCGTTTGCAAAGCTCTCTCCCGTGTTGCTTTGGCGGCTGACTCTAAAAAGGGCTTTTGGTTTATTTATTGTCTAGCTAACAGCATGCTGCCTGCGTTCCCTATACCCATTATAAACATGTAGATTTACACTACAACACAGAATTAGTCATTCAAATTAATCCTCGCTTGAGTTTGTTATATTTTGGCGTTTCCAGCAAGGATTTTCACGCATTCAGCCAGTAGTGCCAAGCTGCTTTTGCGCTCTGGAAATACCCAGTTTGGCTTCTTAAGGAAAACCAGCTGGCTGCTGTCGATGTCAGCGAAAAAATAGGCGCCCTCTTGCAAGGTAGCCCTGGATGCAGCGCTGCATCCGATCTGCTTGAACGCAAGCGGGCGGCTCTTTTCGACCTCTTTTGCCATGCCGGAGGCAATCTCGAGCTTTGTGCTGAATTCTGAGTCTTTCGGAATGGCGCACTGCCTCCAGAGCTTTTTATTGTGATCCGAAGCATTTTTTTTTGATCACAGGGCTTGTTTTCTTTGGCGTACAAAGGGGAGGGGTTGCTTGACTTAATGTCATAGGCGGAGCCTGTCGCCAGACCTTTTCCCTTGGGGGCGCTGGAACTGCACCACCGCGCTTTTTGGCGGAGCCTCTATAAAGGGATCCCGCATCGGCGGCCAGGCTTCGGCATATAGCCCTGTGGGTTTGCTGCCATGTCTACTGCTATGCGCATATCGTTTACATGGCGCCAACCGTTCTTGTGTAGCTGTCAAACTCTTCCATAGGGAACAACAAGCTTGATGTGTCTTCTTTGATATCCTGCCTCATTTCAGCACCCCCTATCCTCCAGCTAGGCTCCTCAGCCATATCTGGGCTTACCCGCCCCCAGGCTGCGATTCAAGCCACTACATTGCCTCTTTGAGCCTGCAGCTCTCGTCCGGCATCTGGAGCACATGCGCCTTGTGGGCGAGCTTGCCGGCTATCGCCGCCAGCATTGGGTCCTTGAAGATTTCAGCCCAGCGGTCAAACGAAAACTTGCCGCCACAATTATCGGCTTGCTTTGTAGCCTTGCCGACAGGATGAAAAGCAGCTCGCCCAGCTCGTCCAAAATCACAAGGCCATGCTTCTAGAACCTGCGCTTGAACTTGCCCAGCTGGCTCGCACTCATTAACTCCCTGATGGCGGTCGCCAGGTTTGGCAGGTATCGATAGCACTGCAATCCTGGAAATTGCGGTCAAATAACAGGGAAGGCAGTATGCCCATATATTGCCGCATACTGCCTTTGACCCGTATGTCACGATATTCTTAATTTCTTTTGGGATTTTGTCTTATCTGAACATCCTTTTCTTGAGGGCAACAAAAACTCCAGCCATGCTGGTCACTGCCATCGAGCTCCAAAGGGCTACATTGGTGGCATCGCCCGTCTTCGGGTTGTTGTGGACCGGCTTCTTGGCGACATCGTCCCTCTTGTATGTGAAATCTGCGCGAGTCGCATTGGTGTTGAAGCATATCCTGCCATTCTCAAGTATAGTGAACCTGATAGTTATCGAGGCTGGGTTGATAGTATAACCCCTAAGAGCAACCCTAGACACTGTCAACACATTGTTGCCTGGCTCTACTGTTACCTCTATGTATCCTGAGGCAACGCCGTTGCGGACATCATAGCCCCTTCCATAATATGAGCCAGGGGCTCTGCGGCCGCCGAATCCGCCGTTGTAGTACCTTCCGCCACCGAATCCGCCTGAAACGAAGCTGGTGCTGGCATAGTTGCTGTCTTTCCCCAACGTGTAGTCAAACATGAACCTTGTGTTGTTTGGAGCCCTTGCGCTGTCCCTCTCTGGCTTGAAGGAGACTGGTATTCTATGCCGATAGAGCGTTTCCTTTTCGAGGCATTTTTTATCGCATGGTATTGCAACCTGGTATCCACAAGCTGTTTCTCCAAGAACATGACCAGCAGGCACTTCATCCGCTTTTAAGCAAGCAGTGTTTGTAGAATCATGGACTGCGGCACAAGTGCAGGGAATTTCAGGAATTGCAGGTACTGCAGGAATTGCATCCGCTTCAAAGCAAGCAGTGTTTGAAGGGTCATGCACTACAGGACAAGTGCATGGTACTGCAGGAATTCCGGGAATTGCAGGCACTTCATCAGCTTCTAGGCAAGCAGTGTTTGAAAGGTCATGCACTATAGAACAAGTACATGGAACTGCAGGAACTGCAGCCACAAATTTGCATGCAGGATCATGTGATCCGCCTGTGCATCCAGCAATAAGCCCATCACAGGGAGATCCATCCTTATGACTGCAACCAGGATTGTGTAACCCACCTGGGCAATCACAGATTGTAGCGGGTACTGATCCGATTGCTCCAGGAGTTCCAAATGGGTTAGATGGACAGGTATGATAGTGCATCGCACTTGTGCAATCACACCAAAATCCATCCTTTGTACTGCAAGTAGATTCATGACCTATGCATCCAGAAACAGGTATATTATCACAGGGAACTCCAGGATCTCCGGGGTCTTCTAAACAAGCTGTATTTGAAGGGTCATGGACTGCAGGACAGGTGCAAGGCACTGCTGGCACTGCTGGAACCTCAGCCGCTACTAAACAAGTTGTGTTTGAAGGGTCATGCACTGCAGGGCAAGTGCAAGGCACTGCTGGCACTGCTGGAATTTCGGGCACTTCAGCCGCTTCAAAGCAAGCTGTGTTTGAAGGGTCATGCACTGCAGGGCAAGTGCAGGAAACTGCTGGAATTTCAGGAACCTCAGGCACTTTGTCCGATTTAAAGCAAGCTGCGTTTGAAGGGTCATGCACTGCAGGACAAATACAGGGAATAGCAGGTTTCCCAGCACAGGCTCCAGTTCCATCACAAGCCTGTGCTTCCCAAAAGCACAATCTGTTGCGTGTAATTGCGCTGTAGGTTGTACTGTAGAAGCAAATACTGGTGCAATCATTGACATAACAACCAGTAAAGCAACCAGTGCGCCCAGTACTGTTATAAGGTACATAGAAAAAAAATGGAGCATAATGATTAGGCCGCCCCATTTGAAAGGCTTATTTCTAAATGCTTATGCATTGCTGGTAAGATATCCGATAACTCCGCTATATTTTGTAGAATATTCCTCTTTCGTCCAATATCTTAGTCAACCTGTCTTTAAAATCCACTCCCAATCCTGTGAATTCGATAGCTTTTGAGACAGGAAACTGGCTTTCATAAACCAATCTAACAGCGATTTCTATGGTCTTGTCTTCATGCTCACTTCGGCTTCTTTCTGCGCCTATCTCAATGCCTTCCTCTTTTCCTTGCTCGAGGGCCTCTTCCCTCGCGGAAGCGATAATCGACTCATAGTCGGCTTGGGCCCTTTCCATCCTAGATATCACTTCTTTTTCCTCCTCAGTGAGATTCGCGAAGCTTATGACACTGGCCGCTTTCCTTATATGCGCTGGGGCGCTTTGCTGCACAGAGCCAGCGTTCATCAATTGG
>Ga0082212_10005642_pt1 | contig 17001 bp, 22 predicted proteins | sample TergutNt197P3_FD_71548 | JGI IMG/M metagenome (GOLD analysis project Ga0082212, IMG submission 71548) | Neocapritermes taracua P3 segment gut microbial communities from Petit-Saut dam, French Guiana - Nt197 P3 | ecosystem: Host-associated > Arthropoda: Insects > Digestive system > Gut ... | reverse complement strand
AGAATCATAATTTTCTTTTTCAATTATTCCAAAATTAAGATTACTGTCTTTTATTAGCTTGTCGATTTTATTAATACTAGTCTTTTGCATTAAAAAATTATCCAAAGCCTTTTTATACAGGGCCTGAACTAATTGGTATTCATTATAAGAATCATCAATAACAAGTCCCTTTTGTTTGGCTAGTTCTACATTAATTCTTGAATTTTTGACTATTTCATTCATATTTAATAAATTCATATCCATTACCTTCCTAATCATATTTTAAATATGCTAAATCCCAGTGTGTGGCCCCGCTCATATCCAAAATATATTTTTCACCCCAAGATGATACTATAACATCGCCGTTTTCTTTTACTTCAACAATTGACATCCCATGACCACCAACATCAAAATGTTCAATCTTTCTAGTATTAGGGTTTAACAAATCAAACCCCACTGCTGTAATTATTACGTGCTCTCCGTTATTTAAATGATTTTCAATCGTTTTTTTGTTGGCTTTAAACCAACTATTAACCAGTATGGCCGTAGGGGAAAATAAGCTTTTATCGTATGTAACCTCTATATTATATTCTTCCTTAATCCAGTTAGGAAATGTTTCGCCTATCATTTTACGATTAAGTGCAAAATCCTTAGAATCCGCATTAGGAAAAAATTGTATATCTGTTCTTTTTTCATGTTCAACATTACGATATAAGAAATATTCTAGAATCAAATATTCATAATTATAATCGTTATACGTTTTGGTTTTAACACGGTTCGCATATTCTGCATTAGTGTCTGTTTTTACCACATACATTGGAAATCCGAAAATTCTTTCAAATTCATCCTCTCTTCCCTCAAACTCAACGAAAATAGTATTTACTGCAGCTACATACTCACATCCAGAGTTTTGAATTGCTAATAACAATTCATATATTTCGAATACATCAGCATTAGGAAAACGAGATCTTATAATTGATAATGCTCTTTCGTCAGACAGTAATTTCGTAATATCCATTTGATTCCCACCAAATTGATTATAAGCTCTATTGCCGTCAGCAAATATTCCTCCCATACCTACACCAATAGTTGGTTTACCTAATATTGATGGTATACCCGAAAAAGGAACCGTTCCTTTGCCTAGTCTTGGCAACTTAGCAACCTGAGTAGATATGCTTCCCTCATCAAAATCTGCTCCGGCGCCTATAATAGATTTTTCCAAACTGGCAACGTCTTTAGTATAGCTTTTCCACCAATCATCAATTGATGTATATCCGTTTCTTATTTTTTTATATGTTTCATCCAATGCTTTAAAAGCATTTTTTATGTTTTTGTCGCCACATGATCTTAAATATCCATTAGTAAAAGTGCCGTTCGCAGCACCAAAACGGTATTGGCTATTCTTAAAATTACCATAATTTTCTTCTATCGCCGGTAAATCTATTATTTGATTGTTATAACTGGCCATATAAATCACCTCAACCTAATGTTCTTGGTGTTTTTGAAAGTAAAGGTTCAGGCTCTTCCTTCCACAAAACATGATAATCTACAAAATTTATTTTAGCAATTTCATCAACAGAGTATTCGACGCTATTTCCGCCTGCTCGCCCTGAGTCTTTTACAAACACCGTATCACCATCGGTATCATAGGCCATAACAACGTGATTAGCTGAATAGTTATTATTGGTTATTGGGTCTTTAAAAACTTGTCCATGGTTTGGCCCCGCCGAGAATATTATGGCCCCGCCTGTTTCTTTCATCTTTTCCACGGCCTTTCTAGCGCCGTTAGGGTCGTTTTTATCGAAAGTCTCCATCTCAAAACCATATTTATCTACAGCAAACTCCGCCAAAGCAGGCACATATGAGCCTCCTGGTGCATAGTACCCGCGTGAATATCCCTTTTCGGCAGCCCAAGCCAAAAGTTGTTCATTTATTTCATGTGGTTTATACCCTAACCCAAGAAGTATGTCTACAACATGAGTGATTGAAACAAGACCACAGCCGCCACCTCTAATAGTGTCTCCCGTTGCATCATATATTACATTTGCCCAATCGCCATCACCCTGGTTAAAATATAGTCCTTCCGCCCATTCACGAGCTTCTTTTAGTTTACGTTCTCTAACTTCTTGCTCCTTCCGCTCTTTTGTTACCTTTTCCGAAACAGGTCCAACAATCTTGTCTGTAACTATTAAGCCAAGGTTAAAACCAAGAGGCCCTAATATACCTTTGCCTAGTCTTGGCAATTTAGCAACCTGACTAGCTATGCTTCCCTCATCAAAATCTGCTCCGGCGCCTATAATAGATCTTTCCAAACTGGCAACGTCTTTAGTATAACTTTTCCACCAATCATCAATTGAAGTATATCCGTTTCTTATTTTTTTATATGTTTCATCCAATGCGTTAAAAGCGTTTTTTATGTTTTTATCGCCACATGATCTTAAATATCCATTAGTAAAAGTGGAGTTCGCAACGCCAAAAATTCTTTGGCTATTCTTAAAATTACCGTAATTTTCTTCTATCGCCGGTAAATCTATTACTTGATTGTTATAACTGGCCATGTAAATCACCTTTTTCTAATTATAAACTCTTTATTTTTCACACTAAAAACCTTTTTATATGCTTGAAGACATATTTTCAACATCAGTTTTTATTTTGTCCATCTCTTCTTTTAAGTCGTCTCTTTTTCTTCTAAGTTCATTTATCCTTCTTGTAACATCATAGTTTTGAACTCTTCTTGTTTTTTTAGGATAATACTCATTACCATAATAATCAACTCTAACTTCTGCGTAATAATCAGTGTAAGTTTCAGTGTAATACTCTTTTTCACGTAATTCTCGCAATTTTTCGTCAATGTCTAATATTTGATTTCTATTTTTTTGATACTTTTCAATAAGAGCAAGCATTTTTGAAACCGAACCCAATTGGTTTTTTAATTTCAAAAATCCGTCTTGCATTAATTTTCTAATTGCTTCTTTTAAATTATCTCTAGCTCCTGCTGCCCATATACCGTTAGAAGAAATACCATTAATAGCCAAGGTCAATTCCTCGGTTTTTAAATCATTTAAACAATTAGTAACATGAGCCTTAGCAGCTCCAACATCTATACTTTCTAAAGCCATACCTAGCCCTCCTTAAAATATATTTGATTTGAATTGATTAGGCGAACTTATTTGAAGACTGCCACAAATTTCTTGCATTATTTGTTTATCTAATGCTTGATATCCATCCGAAACCTTAGCTAAAAACAAATAACTGTTTAGCATCTCAACATAAATATCGTCAAAAGCTGCTAATAATTCCCCTATTTTTTCTGTATAATAATCCGCAGCATCGCCTTCCCAATAACCACCTGGTAAAAGCGCCGCCTTACTTTTTATGTTTTCTATTGTGTCGTTCATATTGTTAGCGATAGAATATATTTCATTAGCATATTGTTCTACCTGTGAATACGAAATCTTAGTGCTCATAATTTCCAACTCTCCTTAAATACTTATTTCTTTGCTTGCATAAGCTTCATCAAAAGCTTCATAAACTTCCGGAACTTGTTTTAGAAAATTTCCATAGTCCTCTATGGTATTACTGAATTCTGTTAAGTCAGGAACATATCTATCTCGCATTGATGAAATATATTTTGTAGCATCATTCCCTTTCCAAGCATCTTCTATTTTTTCTATAACACGCGAAAATGCAAAGACATTCGAACCAAAATCTTTACGTAAATTAATAATGTCTTCTCCAACTTTTTTTACTTCGTTTTTTTGTATTGTAATTTTCATAATCATCATCCCTCTTACTTTTCATAAACAAACATTTTTGAATATTTGCTTATGAAAAGCTCTATATTGATAGAGCAAAATTGTTACTTTCCTGTAACAGCAGCATCCACTGATTGGAATGTTTCTACTACTGATAGTAAGTATTTGTAACAATCGTTTACTGCTTGTGAAAATTCTGGAAATTTTGCACTTAATGTGTCAAATTCCGCCTTTGTTTGTGAGGCTGCCGTTCCAGCCCATACGTCGTCTGTTCCTATTTTATTAAACAGTGCTGTTATTTCTCTTAACAAATCTTCCATTTGACTTGAACTACTATTTAGTTGTTCCGCCATTGAAGTTATTTGTGCATATGATAACTTTGAATGATTCATTGTTTCCCTCCTTTATTTTTAAAAACTTTAATAACTAATAGCATCGGCATTGCTTTGACTTGCTCTTTCATAAGCATCTCCGACTTTTATTAGAAAGTCACCTATTTCCTTTATGGTTGCAGCTAATTTATCCATGTTTTGAGCTTGTACTTCTACTGCGCCACTATACTTTGAAGCATCTTGACCTTCCCAATATGATTGTAATTCAGAATTAATTCCTTTAATTTTAGTTAAAAGAGAATTAAACTCATCACCCTTTGAAAGAACTTGAGTTCCAGTGCTTCTAGTTTGTTCATAATCTACATTTAAATCCACCCTAGTCACCTCCTGTCTATTTTATTGGAATTGAATTGTTAGTAAATATATATATTCACCTGATATTATTGTATCAAACAAACACTTGAAATGCAACCTATTTTGACATTTACAATAAAAAACCATTGACTTTGTGTCAACAGTATTTACATAATAAAATTTATATGTATAATCTTTCTTTATTTTTTTGTCTTTTGTTTCTCTTTTTTTGATCTGTCAAACACACCATATGCTGTGCAAGGAATACCAAGAGCAAGTCCACCATATGCTACTCCTGGTAATAAACCATCACGTATCAACTCAAATTTGTTTCTCTCCATTCTCATGTTTATAAAATGAAGGTATTTTGCATATTCAACTGCTCTCCTTGTATCGGCATCCGCACCACCAGTATACCATCTATCACTACCATTCATGATAAAATATTTGTAGTTTCCCTGATCCATTGCTTTTAAATCACTATAAAGCAATTCGCTGCTAATTTCATAAGCTTTATCTGAATTTTCATCGGTAACAATTGATACATTTACCACGGTTCCCATTTCTTTTTCCTCTTCGGTAAGCCCTTCTTTTGACCACTTATTTTTTCTGTCAAACGAAGAATTAATATTCCTTGCTTCAGTAGCACTAACTAGCAAGTCCAACTTATCTGGCTCATAATAATCTCCACCACTGTAATACAAATCAGAAAGTTCTCCTTTAGAAAGAAATTGTACTTGATATTGTTCTCTTTCCGCATCAGAAATTTTAACTTTGAAAGAATTATTATAGGCCATAATAGCACCGCATCCACCGCCTATTATAGTAAGTGCTAATCCTACTGGTAAGGCACATTTGGAAATTTTCTTAAAAAACTTTAAATTTTCAACATTTTTAGAATCTTTTTTTGTCATAATAAACAACCTCCTTTTTAAAAGTACCTATATTCTAACACATTTTGATAAAAAATCAAGGGGTTATAGCCTAGTTTTGCTTATGTTTTGCATAAACATTTGTTATAAACAGAAAAACACTATTATTTTCTTTAAAAATATGTTAGAATAATAATGATTTTTGAAGGGAGCTAAATTATGAGTTTTTTAGATAATGATGGTAAAAAAACAAAAAAAGAAGAAAAACTACTAAATGAAGTTGATTTTTCCGATATTGAGATGGGCAGTAATATAAAATTTACAAATATAAAAATGTTCAAAAGAATAAAAAATGCTTCTTTGCAAATAGGATGCGCTTTAGCAATCGCTGGTGTTATTAGTGGTGGAGTATATTATTTTAATGGAAATATAACTCCTAATATTTCACCAAGAGAAAACACAAAAATAGACCTCGAATTAGTAACAAATGATAGAACAGTTAATTATAGGACTTTTGAAAAAATTATCGGCGATGGCGAAGTTGAAGCTATAAATGATTCAGTAATTAATGCTCATATGCGATCAATAAAAGGCTTTACGGACGAAGAAAAACAAAAATTTTCAAAAGTAACATTCCCCACAGTCGTTACTGATGGCAATTATACGGAACACGACTATGACAAATTTGAGCGTGATGCTAATGGACATATTATTTTCGATGAAAATAACGAACCTATCCCACTCTCACATGTGGGGATTAAATACGATAATGCTTTGCAAGCCATTAATGGTGAGGACAAATTACTTATGTCTATAGATAAAAAAATGTATTCTTTTGAATCGCCAGAAATGAAAGAACAAGTATCGGAATCTACACTTAATAAAAATTTCGAAATATACTGGAGTAATCTAGATAAAGAAAGAGACAAATATATTATTCAAAGAAACAGTCCACTTGTTGTTGCAATCACTAGTTTATCTGCTGGAAGTATCTTCCTTGCTTATGGAATGAAAACAAACAGAAAAAGGAGACAATAGCTTTTTCTGTTTTTTTATGTTTGTTAAAAATGTAAATACCAAATAAATTTAAAGTTGACAATTACTAATAAACTGTGATATTTTAACAGTAACAATAAATAAAATTGGAGGCAGAAAATGGAAAATATTTTAGTATCAATATTCGTACCATTAATTGGCTTGGAATATGAAGCAAAGATACCAATTAACAAGACTATTGGATCTATTAAAAAAAATATAGAAAAAGCCATATATGATTTGTCTGGTGGCAGTTGTAAAATAGATGAAAATTCTAGTTTAATCAACAAAAAAAGCGGTGTTGTCTATAGTAATGTTACATATGTCATCGACAGCGACATAAGAAATGGCACCGAACTAATAATCTTCTAAATATATATTTTTTAATTTATTCTTTATCAAAGAATAAATTTTTATATGCACATTTTTACAAAAGAAAAAATTAGTTTTCACTAATTCTTATCCTTAAACATTTCACTTATTGTTGTTCCAAGCGTTGCTAAGTTTTGAAGTTCTGAAGGAACAATGATTTTTGTAGAGTTTCCATTGGCTACTTTAGCTAACGCCTCAAAACTTCTTAATGTAAGTACGGCTTTATCAGCGCCGGCTTCTTTAATCATTTTGATACTTGCAGCTTCGGCTTGATTGATTTTTAATATGGCTTCTGCTTCACCTTCGGCTACTCTTATTTGTGCTTCTCTTTCGGCTTCGGCACGTAAAATTTGACTTTGTTTTTCACCCTCAGCTATTAAGATGGTTGATTTCTTTTCACCTTCGGCTTTTAGGATAGATTCACGACGTTCACGTTCAGCACGCATTTGTTTTTCCATCGCTTCTTGTATGTTACGAGGTGGTAAGATGTTTTTAACTTCTACACGGTTTACTTTTATTCCCCATGGGTCAGTTGCTTCGTCCAAAATTGAACGCATTTTAGCATTAATAACATCTCTTGAAGTTAATGTTTGATCTAAATCTAAATCCCCAATTATATTACGAAGTGTAGTGGCAGTTAAATTTTCAATCGCACTGATTGGATTATCAACACCATAAGCATATAATTTTGGATCAGTAATTTGAAAATAAACTACTGTGTCGATTTGCATAGTAACGTTATCTGATGTGATAACTGGTTGAGGAGCAAAGTCCTTAACCTTTTCTTTTAAACTAACTACTGACGATACTCGGTCGACAAATGGTATTTTAAAATGCAAACCATTGTGCCAAGTAACGAAATATGAACCCAAACGTTCTAATACATAACATTTTGATTGTGGTACAATCTTAACATTTGGTATGATAAGAACTACCACTAAAACTAAAATTACTAAAAATACTGTCATTTTATTCCCCCTTAACCTGTTCTACTTTTAGTTTGACCCCATTTATATCGAGAATATTTACTACACTGTCTACCTCGATTGTTTCACTAGCGTATGCGGTCCAACGCTTTCCATCAACTTTAACTTCGCCCATTTCGTTTTTGGTTATCTTTTCCGTTACTATTCCTTCTAATCCAATAACCCTTCCAGCATTAGTATCTTCTTTTCTTGGCTTTAAAGTCCTCTCTAGCCAAGATTTAGTAGTTAGTAATAATACTACTCCAACTGTAACAAAGACCCCAAACTGAATCAAAAAGCTATCAGTTAAGAATGTAAGAGCTAAAGCTATCATACCACTAATAACAAACCAAATTGTCGTTAAATTAATAGTTGCTACTTCGATAATAACCAAAAAAATGACAACCGTAAGCCATACAACCCATTGTTCCATACAATCCCTCCTCAACTTAATTATACTATATAGAGTGATAAATAACAACAAAAAGAGACAAAGATTTGTTTCTTTGTCCCTACTATTTATATTTCTTTGATAGATATTTTAATCTTCATCATAAACTGGGATGATTTCTTCTTCTGAATAATCTGGAACTACTGGTTCAATATTTCTGGATTTTATTTCTTCTATTTCGTCAAAAATGCTGTAGGAACTACTTACAGTTTCTGAACTAGGTAATTCAGGTATTGATTCTTCTATAAGATCCGTCTTTTCTTCTAATGAAGCACTATTTTTTTCAGTTGCTTCTGTAGTGGGTGTTTCGATTATAGGTTCTTTTTGATCTTCTACCAATTCAAGTGAAGAATCTTTTGTTTCTTCTGTATCGTTTGAAACAACTGGTTTAGACGGTGTGGCTTCTTGATTTGCTGCCACTTCTAATGAACCATTATCTAATATTTCAGGATTGTCTTCTTTTGTTTTCGGTTGTCTTTTTGTTGGCTTTTTAGAAGTGTTTGGTGCTGCTTCTTCTACATTTTTTTTCACTTTTTTTGTTGACTTACGAGGTGGTTTTGCTGACTTTGTTGGAACAGTTAAATCAGATGCAGATTTAACGACTACATCCGCTATTTTAAAGTTACCTTGCTTGGAAATAAAGAAATTTAATTTGTTGTTTAGTCCCTTAGTATTGGCGTCAATCTTCGATATCTCCTTTTGAACGATTTTAAGTTTTTTGAGCGCGTCTTTGGATATTATTTTCACATCACTGTCAACCTGTTCTTCTAAAAATTTTTGCTCTTTTTCTTTTTCATCTCTAAGTTTTTTATTCTCGATGATTTTATCTTCAAGGACAGAAATGTAGGCCGTTTTTTGATTATACAAATTCCAATTACGACGCATGAGTTCCGTTATTTTTATCTCTTTACTGTCAATGTAGGAAATGACTAGTTTAGACATTTTTATTCCCCTTCGCTTCTAATTATTTCGCGCATTATTTCTTTAACGATTTCCCAATCACCCTCTGGCATTGTATCCAAAGCATAACCATCCTTTGTTTTCTTTAAAATTGATGCGTGAATTGTTTCCATGTTTTTTTGATCCACTTCGCCCAAAGTATATAAAAGATAATCATCACCCGTTGTTTCTAAAGTAAAATATAATAATACATCTACTTCCATTTCTTCTTTATTAGCATTTAATACTTTTATTTTTTCTCCTGTTTTCATTTTTATCCTCCTTTTTATTATAATAATTATACCATACCACCATTAACTTAACAACTGGTTTTATTATGCTCCAAATTAAATGTTATTAAAATCTCAATTTATAACTATTTTCTGATTTTTTAAAACCCACACTTTCATACAATTTAGCAGCTATTTCATTATTAGTGTTTACCATAAGCTGATTAATATTTAATTCGTTTGCTTTATCAAGAGCCGTTTTCATAACGGTTTTTTGATATCCCAAACCACGATGTTCCTCACGTGTATAAACTCCACTAATAACCCCTTTTAAAGCATTATTGTTATGCCAATCTGGCATATATTCAAATACTAACAATGAACACATCGAAATTACTATATCATCTTTTATATAAGTGAAAATGTGCAAATCATTACCCAAATGTTTGTAAACATAGTTAGATATTTTTAACATTATCTCTTCTTTATTGTTTTCCAATTTAAAAATATCAATTCCCTTTTCTTCGTGCTGCATCAAATAACGTAAATATATAACCTGTTCAATATAGTTTTTGTCTTTTAAATTTAGTTCAACTTTCATACAATCACCTATATATTATATACCATATATTTTGATTTTAATAAAGGGTATTATAAAAAGCCTTACATGGCTTTACATTTAATTTTTTATTTTTTTGTTAAATCTTCTCTCATTTTATTTAACTCTTCATTTATCTTTTGAATGGCTTTTTGTAAATTTATAAGTTCTTCCTCTGAAATTTGAGCTTTGAAAGTTTGGTAAAATTGATGTAAATCAGGCGGCACTGTTGGTTTGATAAAAGGACTTCCTCCACATTTAAATTCACGACTGTTTAAATTGATTGTTTCTTGTCCAGTAATTCTAGCTTCCATCATTTGCTGATAAGTAGCATTTGAAACAGTAGTTTGACCAATTTGTAATATCCAGTTCCCAATGGCTATTTGTTCATGAGCATTGAAGTCATCACATACAATATAACCTAAAATAGTGGCGAGTGCCGTAGTCCATCGCCAATTCACATTTGGTGGAAAATTATTCATGAAATCCCCCCTAAACAACGTTTAATTAATACTATGTGATGGTATTTATTAAAACTACTATTTAATTGTTTTACAAAAAAAGAGACCCACAAACTATGGGCCCTCAGGGGGTTTCTGGTCAGATACTCACTATGAGAGACGTAAGTATCCCATCGCATAGACCCGCATGTCTATGCTAAAACAAGTATAGTTTAATTGATTTTAAAAGTCAAGGAAAGATACTTGGTTGTTTTAAATGATTAACTAAGCTAAATTTCCTGTATTTTCAATGGTTTTTATGATGTGTGAATTATCTTCATTTACAAAATCTTGACTATTTAAAAACTCTTCGCTATCCTCTTTTACTTTCAATAGCAGTTCATAGTCTTGTTTAATATCGGCTAGTTTAAAACTCATATCGCCGCTTTGTCTAAATCCGAATAAATCACCACTACCTCTTAGTTTAAAATCTTCCTCACTAATTTTAAAGCCATCATTGGTTTCGGTTAAAACTGATAATCTTTTATTTTCTTTTTCACTAATTAGAATACAGTAAGACTGCAAATCATTTCTACCTACTCTTCCTCTTAACTGATGTAAGGCTGATAACCCAAAACGATAACTATCAAAAATAACCATCATTGTCGCATTAGCTACATCAACTCCGACTTCAATAACAGTGGTGCTGATTAATATTTGTATTTCATTTTTCTTAAATTTTTCCATGATTTCGTCTTTTTCTTTGGCTGTCATTTTACCATGTAAAACACCAATGTTAAATAACTTCCCAAAGGCTTTATTCATTTTTTCTTCTAGTTCATAGACGTTTTCTAAATCTATTTTTTCACTTTCTTCTATTAAAGGAGCAATAATATATATTTGATGGTGTTTTTTTAACTCCTCTAACATCATATGTAAAACGTCTTTTATTTCTTCATTTGATTTTAAATATGTTTTAATTGGAGTTCTACCACTAGGCATAGTATTAATACTAGTAATATCCATATCACCATATAAAGTTAAGGCATATGTTCTAGGTATCGGTGTCGCACTCATATATAAAATATCTGGAGTTAGTCCTTTGTTTTTTATATTGGCTCTTTGATTAACACCAAAACGATGTTGCTCGTCAGTAATAACTAAACCTAAGTTTTTATACTCTACATCATCACTAAATAAAGCGTGAGTACCAATAACAATATCTGTTTCTTCTTTAATATTGATTAAAGCGTCCCTTCTTTCTTTAGCTTTTAAATTACCCGTTAATAAAGTTATGTTTAAATCAGGAAGTACCTTTTTAATATTATTATAGTGCTGAACAGCTAGTATTTCCGTTGGAGCCATTAAAACTCCTTGATAACCCGATAAGTAATTCATATATAGGCTTGTAAAAGCTACTATAGTTTTACCACTACCCACATCACCTTGAAGTAATCTATTCATTCTTTTACCACTAATTAAATCATGGTGAATAATTTCGATGGCTTTTATTTGGTCTTCTGTTAATTTAAATGATAGATTATCGATAAAAACTTCTATTTTTTGATAATCAAGTGTTCTTTTTAATCCTTCATTTACTTTGTTATTGTTTTTTAAATAGTTCATTTTAAGCATAAACATAAATAATTCTTCGTATTTTAGTTTGTTTCGTGCTGTTTCTACTTGGGAAATATCTTCTGGTTTATGAATAATATTTATGGCTTTTTCTTTATCCATAAAATTATATTTTTTATTTAAACTATCCGGTATATAATCTTTTATTTCTTCTTTACCTAATACCGAATTAATTATCTTGTTTATCTTTTTACTATTTATTTTAAAAGACGAATGATAAACTGGTTCAATTACCGTTTCCGTAAGTAAACCCATCTTAATATCACTAGCGGTTATGTTATTATGTTTTTTATCATATTTACCAATGACCGTAACTTCCGTACCTGGTTTTAAATTTTTCTTTAAAAAATTACGATTAAAAATTACGATGTTTAATATTTTGCTTGAAATATTTAATCTAAAACTCATTTTGTTAAGCTTTTTTGAAAAGTAAAAAACATTTGGTATGTTTTCACAAACACCATCTATTACCACCCTATCACCGTCAGTCATATTATCAATATCGGTTTTTTCTATTACTTCATATCTAAAAGGATAATATGTGATTAAATCTTCTATATTATTTATTCCTAAATTATTTAAATCTTTAACTGTATTAATCCCAATTCCTTTGATTTCTTTTAATTCTGCCATTTTTTACCTCCTTTTTTGACATTTTTTGCGAAAAATGTTGACATATCTGAAATTTATGGTATTATATAAACACCAATTCAATTTATTGGATTGGCGCTAGTGTAAACTAGCCAGCCCCTTTTTATTCTTTTATTGAACAATCCTTCAGGGGGGGTTGTTCTTTTTTGTTTAATTAATTATAACACAAAATTTTATTATAATCTCATATAATATAAAGGAATATAATTTATTTATATTTGACATTACCCCTATTTTATATTACAATTATATTGCATTATTTAATGCGCCTATAGCCAAGTGGTAAGGCATGGGACTGCAACTCCCTGATCGTTGGTTCAAATCCGACTAGGCGCTCCAATTAAGTACATTTGAACCAACGCGTCTCTAACCTTTATAAACAAAGGGATTGCATTGGTTTATCTTTTTTAGAAAATATTATATAATAGAATTAGAAACAGGGAGGTACTATGATAACATTGAATCAGTATAGAGATAAGTGGCTTGGAGAAAAATTTGATGAAGTGATTGGTTTTTACCCAAGAGAATTTTATTGTTTAGACAATTTTAGCTCTTTTAAAGTTAAGCATCGTCATTATTTATATTCAAGTTTAGAGGAAGCATATCAGGCAAATAAGTTTTTAGATAGTGCTCACCCAGAAATAGCGGAAATGATAAAGCAATCATCTTCTGCACATGAAGCTCAAAAAATCGCATTTGCTAATCGAGATAAACAAGTCTCAGATTGGGATGAAATAAAGCTTGCAATGATGGAAGTTCTACTTCGTTTTAAATTGGAACAAAACCCTTATGTTGCGAAGAAATTATTAGAAACATTAGATTATCAAATAGTTGAAGATTCTCCAAAGGATAGTTATTGGGGATGGGGTGAAAATAGAGATGGTCAAAATATGCTTGGCACTCTTTGGATGAAGCTTCGAGAAGAAATAAGAAAAAATCATCATATGCATTTAAATACTAAACCTTTTGAAATGATATCCAGCGGGGAAAAACAAATTGAATATAGATTAAATGATGAAAAACGTCAGCAATTAAGAGTTGGAGATACAATTAGTTTTACTAAACTACCAGATAAGAATGAATCATTAGATGTAATAATTACTGATTTGCAAAAATATAGAACATTGTTAGAAATGTATGAGGCGACTTTTAATCAGTATTTATGTAAATATTATAAAAGGCCAGATGAGATAATTAATACTCATTATACTGATGAGGAAGTTGAACAACACGGATGTCTTGCAATCCGTATTAAAAAATTATAGGAAAGGGTAAAAAAGAAAAGTTGGGAACCCCTTTACAAACAGCTCCAAATTAGATTTTATATCTCCTTTAAATATAGTGTTTATGGGAGTTTTTATTAAGGTTAGGTGATTATATGAATAAGATACTATCTTTTATTGTTAATAATGAAAACCAAATATTATTGCTTAGAAATAATCCTATTGATCCTAAACACGGTGGAGATTTTTGGTATACAGTTACAGGAAGTGTTGAAGAATATGATCAAAGTTTAGAAGAGGCAGTAGTTAGAGAAATTAAAGAAGAGACCAATCTAAACGTTAATGAATGCATATATTTGAATTTAATCTTAATATATATTAATGAGAATATTCAATACGAAGAATATGTTCATATTTCTTTTGTTAATAATGTAGATAATATAATTTTAGACGAGGAAGAAAATATAGACTTCAAGTGGTGTTCTTTAGAAGAAGTTATTAATAAAATTAAATGGTATGGAGATAGAACTTACTTAAGACCATTATTGACTACTGCTATAAATAAGGAAACATATTTTAATAAAGAAATTATAGAAAGAGTGTAAAAATAAAAGATTTTGATGTACAATAATTTAGTAGAAAAATGATGTTTTTAAGGAGGTATAAAGATGGAATTCACACCAATTTATATAGCTTCACAAGTATTAACGGTTGCGATGTATATTACTTTAGCAATAACATACTATTTGAAAGATAGAAAAGCAATCTTATTGGTTAATTTTTTAGGATGCATCTTTATAGCTAGCGCCTACTTGCTTTTATCAGCATATACAGGTATGGCTATGGCCCTTATTGCGATAACCAGAAACATTATATTTTTAATTGACGAAAAGAAAAATGGAAAAAGCGAAACAATAAATAAAAAAGATATAGTGATTTTATTATCTTTATATTTAATTATAATAATTGTAACAATACCTTTTTATAATGGGTTTTTGAGTTTATTATCAGTATTTGCAACCTTTGTATTTACTTTCGCTGTATGGCAAAAGAAAATTATTGTTTATAAATTTTTAGGAATGCCAATTTCCTTGCTGTGGCTTTCCTATAACATTTTTATATTATCATTATTTGGAATTGTATTAGAAAGCATAATTGTCATATTTGCGGCAATCGGATTTATATTAGAATGGAAAAGGAAGAAAGTATTAACTACCTAAAAGGAGGGTATTATGAAAGATTTAAAAATATTTACTAATAATGTTGAAGGCGAAGCAATTGAACAAATCAACTTATTATTAGACCAAGAAGCATTTAAGAATAGTAAAATTAGAATAATGCCTGATGTACATGCGGGTAAAGGCTGTGTAATCGGATTTACTGGTGATTTAGGTGATAAAGTTATACCTAATATCGTTGGCGTTGATATCGGATGTGGGATGCTTACGGTAAAATTGGGTAACATCGATTTGGATTTAGAAGAATTAGATACTATAATAAGAAAATATGTACCAAGTGGCTTTAATGTTCATGAGGAAAGAAAAGAAAAATTTGATAAATTACAAGATTTAAAATGTTATAGAAATTTAAAACAAACTAAAAGAATTGAAAAAAGCTTAGGCACCTTAGGTGGTGGTAATCACTTTATTGAAATTGATATGGACGAAGATAATAACAAGTACCTAGTAATCCATACAGGTTCAAGAAATCTTGGAAAGCAAGTAGCAGATTATTACCAAAATTTAGCTGACGAAATATGTAACTATAATATGAATGAGTTATATGAAAAGAAAGAACAACTAATAAAAGAATATAAAGAGCAAGGTAGAAAAAGTGAAATACAAAGTGCTTTAGACGAGTTAACAAAGGAATATCATACTAGTAAGAATGTCATACCTAAAGACTTAGCTTATCTAGAAGGTACTTATAGAGAAGATTATCTGCACGATATGAAAATATGTCAAGAATTTGCGGTTTTAAATAGGAGCACTATTTCTAAATTAATTTGTGATAATTTAGACAATATTGATTTTTCTCCTGAAACTTTTGAAACAATCCATAACTATATTGATTTAGACAGTAATATCGTTAGAAAAGGTGCGATATCTGCCAAAAAGGGTGAGATATTGCTTATTCCTATCAATATGAGAGATGGTTGTATAATCGGAAAAGGTAAAGGCAATACCGAATGGAATGAATCTGCTCCACACGGTGCGGGCAGAATAATGTCTAGAAAAAAAGCCAAAGAAACCTTAAAACTTGATGAATTTGAAAAATCAATGGAAGGAATTTATACAACTTCTGTAAATAAAGATACTATTGACGAAGCTCCATTTGCTTATAAACCAATTGAGGAGATAATTGATAATATTAAAGATACTGTTGATGTTTTACAAATTATTAAACCAATATATAATTTTAAGGCTAGTGATTAATATAAAACTGGAGGTTTAGAATATGAACTATACAATTAAAAACTTCTTTCAAAAAAATAATATGAACGATACAATTAAAGATTTTTTTGAGAAGCATAATATAAATGTCAATGAATTGGCATCCCAAAGAGATAGCCATGTTTATAATACTGCCGAAATTGATAATTTAGTGGCAAAGTACGGTTTAAACGGCCAAGAATATGACGAAGAAATAAGTATTGCAGATATTATTGGTTATACTTTTTTTGGAAATAAAAATTTTTTGATATATATTTGTGGAAATTTTTATGTCTAATTATTAAATAATAAAATAAAGTAGTATCATGAAAATTAAAATATTGCTGTGAACTATTCCATTGCTGAAATAGCGCGCATAACAGGGGGGCAGTTAGTTGGTTCGGGCGATGCAACGGTTCAATACGCGCTTACAGACAGCCGGTCGTTGTTGTATCCGCCTTCTACTGTGTTTTTTGCCATCACGGGCGAACGGCACGATGGTCATGATTATGTTTTGGAATTGTACCGTCACGGAGTACGCTGTTTTGTTGTAAAACAGCTGCCTGCCGGTAACGACGGCGACTTTGCGTTTCCAGATGCAGGGTTTGTGCTTGTCGCCAATGTTTCTCATGCTTTGCAGCAATTAGCCGCCCAGCATCGTCGCCGGTTCATTACGCCGGTAATAGGCGTAACGGGCAGCAACGGAAAAACAGTAGTCAAGGAGTGGATATTTCAGGC
>Ga0082212_10005641_pt1 | contig 17007 bp, 12 predicted proteins | sample TergutNt197P3_FD_71548 | JGI IMG/M metagenome (GOLD analysis project Ga0082212, IMG submission 71548) | Neocapritermes taracua P3 segment gut microbial communities from Petit-Saut dam, French Guiana - Nt197 P3 | ecosystem: Host-associated > Arthropoda: Insects > Digestive system > Gut ... | reverse complement strand
TATCAATTGGTTGAAGTCGTCGAACACCTTGTCGTTGTAACCGACGAAATCGACCATCAGGGGCGAGGACTCCATGCCCGGGAAGGGGATGTCATCGAAGCCGGCGTACTTCGTGCCGCAGTTCTTGTTGAGGGCGGCGATGTCGTCCCCGTAGCGGCCGCGCAAAAATTCGCGCCAGGGGGCCAGGTGGGTGTCGCGCTTCCAGCTGTGGAACACGGGCTCGTTGGCCAGGCAGAGGCTGTGCAGCGACGGATAGTCCTTGATCTCGGGCAGCAGGGCGCGCAGAAAGGCCGCCATCACCTCCCGCGCCAGGGGGTCGGCGATGTCGTACTTGATGAAGGCGTGGGGGCCGCTGTCCACGCGCAGCTCCGGGTGCTTCTCCAGCAGGAAGTCCGGGAAATAGTGCGGCGAGAGCAGCAGGTCCATCCAGACATTGTTTTCCCCGGCGGCGGCGAGCACGTCCTTGATGCGCTGCGCCGCGTCCGGGTCGATGGAGAACTCGTCCCCGCTGTCCGGGGCGGGCGGCTGGATGAAGGAGCTCGGGCCGATCTCCTGGCCGACGATGTTCAGGCCGAGGCCGGGCCAGGCGGGGCTGTCCGCCCCAGCCGCGCCCCAGCCGCAAAAGCCCGTGAAGAAGATGGGCCGGTCCTCCTCGGTGATATCGCCCGCCTGGGTTGTTCCCAAAACGCTCTGCCCGTCGATCGTCACGGGGCCGGTGACGTAGCGCGGGACGTACGCGCCGGTCTTTGTGCCGGCTATGAGGGCGTCCAAGGAGGCGATGGCCTCGTTGTAAATGTCATTCAGGCAGCGGTCGTAGTACAGCGCCTCCTCCAGGGTGAAGCTGGCGCGCCCCAGCTCGTCGCGCAGGATCTGGCTGTAGCGCCGGAAGGCGTTGCAATTGACCTGCTCGTAGTCCGTCGGGATGCCCGACGCGGCACAGAAGTCCAGTTTTTGCGTGAGGATGGACTCCTTCGCGGCCAGGGTGTCGAGGTAGGCCTGGTCGAAGTCCGCCAGCTGGGCCGGGACGGCCGCGGCGGGGGCGCTGACGCCGGCGGCCAGCAGGACGCAGAGCGTGAATGCCAAAAGCTTTTTCATGAAAGCATCTCCCTTTCGCCTTTTTCACTTGGCTACAGGGCTATTTTATCACATCGGGGCGGGCTTGTAAATATATTTTGCAGAAAACGGCCAAGCCCACCGGATGTCGCGTTCTCCGGCGGGCTGCGGTCATATTGCCTGTTGTTTTATTTCGTCTGTCTGCGCCGTTTGCTGACCAGCAGGTAGACGGCCAATCCCAGCAGGGCGGCGGCCGCCGAGCAGAACAGGGTCATATAGAGCGCGAATTGGGAGTCGTCGCCGGTGACAGGGCCGGGCTTGCCGTCCGGCGGTCTTGTGGCCGGCGCGGTCGTCCCCGGCACGATCGTGGCCGCAGGCGTGCCGCAGGTGTGCTCAAACAGCAGGCCCATCGCCTTTGTGCCGTCCGGGTTGTTCACCACGACGGAGATGGTCAGGTCGTTCTCAACGTAAACCTTCAGCGCGTAGGCCTGATTGGGGCAGGCGCAGGCCGTGACCCGCCGGAGCGTATAGGCATATATGCCCGCCTGCGTGAAGGCGATCGGGCCAATATTGTGCTCGCCGGTCCCCGTGATGGTAAAGGCATAGCCGTCCGCGCCGCTGCCCACGCCACCATCGGTGGCGTTTGGCATGGGGTTGGACGCCAGCGCGGGGGCGAAGCTGTAGCTGAAGGCGGATGGGCCGGTGTTGGGGAACACCTGCTTGACCGTGAGGGTGATCGCGCCCGTCTGCGCGGCATACGCCGCCGGGGAGGCCAGGCCCATCAGGCAAACCAGGGCCGCGCCCGCCGCAAGAAGCCTCCTGCCGTGTGTGGATATTCTATGCATGCGTATTCATCTCCTTTGTTGAGAACGCCTTTTCTTCAGTATAGTCAAGGCCAAAAACAGCAGCAGCAGGGGCGGCACGATCAGGATGGCAATCCGGAGCCAGAGGGGGATGCGCATCCACAGGCGGGGAAGCCCATCCACTTGCAGGGCACTGCCGTTTTTGCCCGGTTCGTCTGTTTTGAATGTGTTTTCATAGGTTTCGCCCGTGATCCTCGCCACGAGGATGTCCCGGCCGTTGGTGGACCTCGCCGAGCAGGTGGAGAGCAGGACGATCCTGTCGTCCGGCGCCAGCCGCACGTCGCGGGTGTGCAGCGCTTTGGAAAGAAGGGTCTCCAGGTATGCCTTATGATCCGTGACGTTCGGCCTGAACACGCTGCCGTCGTAGGCGTCTGCGTGGACGAAGGCGAAGAATTCCAGGCCGTGCTCCTGCCCGCCGTAGTACAGCATGCCGTATTTGCGGGCATCAAAATAGCTCTTGTCGGCGAAGTTTCCGATCTCGCCGAACATGGTGTTCTTCTCCATGTGGTGGCCGTACAGGATGCAGGGGAAGCAGGAAAAATCCTGTTCGCAGTTACAGTCCAGGAAGATCGCGCCGGAGAGGGAGTACTGTCCCTGCGCGTTGGTGTTGACATACTTCATGTTGTCCGGCCCCTGCTCCACCGGGTAATCGATGTTCGTGCCGTACACCGTGAGCCAGGCGAACACCTCGGGGTTGATTGCCTGCAGCTCCTTGAAGGAGAGGTCCCCTTTTTCATCGGAGGGCCTGTAAACCTCGTAGCGCGCGGCGTCCGCCGCCTGGTATACCTGCCTGGAGTCCCACATGGCGTAGCACCCGAAGGCAAACAGCAGCAGGATGACAAACAGCACAAACAGGTTCACTGCCCCATTCGCCAGCCGGACCGCCCTGATCTTCGCCGCTTCGCCCATGTGGACCTCCTTTTCTTTCAGGGGTGCGGGGGCCCTCCTCGCACCCCTGAAGGATAACGCCGATGTTCGTTTACTTACACTTGCTGCTTACTTGTTGTAGCTCTTCTTGCGGGCCTTCGCCATGACGAGGAGCGCAACCGCGCCGACCGCCAGGAGGATCATGCCGATGAAGGGCAGGTCGTTGAGGTTCAGGCCGGTGGGGGTGACCGCGTCGCGGATGTTGGTGAAGGCGGCCAGGTTGAGCGCCTCGCCGACATACTTGCCGGTGACGCCGATGCCCGCGCCCAGGGTGTTGTCGGGGTTTTTGCCGAAGGTGTTGCCCGCGTCCGGGGTGTTGTTGCTCGTGATGTCCAGCGTGGCCTGGTAGGCGGGGGTGCCTTCCTCCGACACGTTATAGCGCGTGCCGACCGGGGTGTTCACGAACACCAGCTTCTCGCCGTGTTTGAGGCTGAAGGTGCTCTGCTTGCCGGTTTCGAACGAGATGGGGGAGCCCACGACAGTATTGCTGGTGCCAACAATATACGCATTGTATGTCCCGGGCAGGGCGGGATCGGTGTCGATGGCGGGCTCAAAGATGGTCATCGCGAAATTAAAGCTGACCGAGGTGCTGGCGTATTCGCCGGAGACTGTCTTGCTGACGGTCATGGTCGCCTCTTTGGGGTCGGTGGGGTCGGGCGTTCCCGGGGTATCGGTGCCGTTGGTGTGCACATACTTGTTGAGGAAGGTCATCTTCGACAGGCCGGTGCCGCCGGGGGCGTTGGGGGTGGGGTCAACCTTTTCGCCGTCTTCAATTTCTTCCCCGTCGTCGTCTTTGATGCGCTCCGCGGTGATGATGGCGGCATAGTAATTGCCGGGGTTCTTGTCGTCCTCCAGCACGTACACCCGCAGGATGTACTCCGCGCCGGAGCAGTCGAGGATCTCGTGGACGGTGTCGATGTCTGCGGTGGTCTCCACCACCAGGTACTCATACACGCCCGCATGCGGCCATTCCTTGGTGGGGGTGGCGCCGGCGAAGCCGGCGAAGATGTCGCTTGACTGCGCGTAGATGTCGATGATGTCGGTCGCGCCGGCGGCAATGCCGGGATTGATTTGGACTACGACGTTGCTGATTGCCGGCATGTTGCCCGCGGTGGCGGCGGGGACCTCGTCCACGCTGATTGGCGTCACGGAAAACGTGAACTTGAAGTCAGCCGGGATGAGCGTGCCCACCGGCACCTTCAGGTGCTTGGTGATAGCCGCCTTGGCCGGGTTGGCCGGGGTGCCCTCGGACTTCGGGGGGTCGGCCGCGAAGGCGGTGGTCGCCAGCACGCCGAAGCACAGGCTCAGCGCGAGCACGAGCGTCAGGAAAAGCTTGGTCTTTTTCATTGATGTTCTCTCCTTAATTTTTTGTGGATTTATCATAAATATGGGACAGGGATGAAGGCCGGTCGAGGGCCCTTCTTCCGTTCCGCAGCCCGCCCCATATTTATTGCTACAGATTCCTCCGCCGGAGGATGGTGATCACGGTCCCATGGGTGTCCTTGATGCTGACGGGGCCGTACATGCGGCTGTCGGTGGCGTTTTCCCTCGCGTCGCCCAGGACGAACACCTCGTTCGCCTTCAGGGTGAGGGGGAAGTCCGTTCCTTCCGCATAGCGCTGGGTTTGCTGGTAGATGCCGCGCTCCTGCTGCGGGGAGCCGTTGATGATCAGGCCGTCCGCGGTGATGTCCACCGTGTCGCCCGCCGTGGCGACCACCCTGCGCACCTGCTTGCGCCCTTGAAAGGTCAGCAGGAGGAGGTCTCCGGGCTTGTACTTCCTGTCCAGGCGGTAATAGATCACCAGGTCGCCGTCCTTGACCGCGGGCTCCATGCTGGGGTCGACGTTGTAGTGCAGCCCATAGGCAAAGGTGAAGACGAGGGCGAGGGCGGCGGCGATCGCCGCGACCTTGATGGCCAGCGCCCTGAGCTCCTTCCAGGCCGAGGGTGGGGGTGGGGACGGCTCCGACAGGCAGCTGTCCAGCAGGGACACGATGTCCCAGGGGTTTTCATACGCCCCGGGCATCTCAGCGCCCCCCCCGCCTGCGGCGGCGGAGCCTCTTTGCCGCGAGATAGGCCAAAGCCGGCGCGGCAAACAGAAGGGCAAGCAGGAGCATGGTTCCGGTGTCGCCCAGGTCGATGCCGGTCTCTGGCGGCGTGACGCGCGTATTGGTGAAGGCGAAGATGCGGTCGTCCGTCATTTCCCGCGGATCGCCGGTGGTTCTGCCGTCCTCGGGAGCGCCGGGGGTTTCGCTGTCCACAAAGGTGACGCTGTAGTTGGCGTCCTCGGCCTCCTCGATCTGCACCTTGTAGCTGAGAGGAACGTCCTCTATGATATAACTTTCGCCATCCTTCAAGGAGAAGGTCACTGGATCGCTGAACGGGCCGCTGGGCAGTGGGCTGCCGCTGGCATCCGTGAAAGTGACCGTGAAGCCGAATTTCTTGGTCTTGTCGCTGTAGCGGCCCTCCACGGTTTTGGTGATTGTCAGGGTGGTGGCGGGGTTGTGGTAGTTGATGTTATCGTTGTCCAGCAGCGCCCCGTTGAAGGGCTTCGATGCGCGGGCCGTGAAGGCCGCCGCGTTTTTTGGGGGAATGTGCGCGGCGGAAGCCGTGTTTCCGCTGATGGTGGCGTTCGCGATGGCGATGTTCATGTATTTCGCCGTGCTGGCGGGGTTGCTGTAGTCGTAGTCCATCGTGTAGATGCCGCCGCCGTCGCCCTTTGGCGCACGGTTGCCGGTGATTTCGCCGCCGGTCATGGTGAACATAGCTGCTTCCCGTACATACACGCCGCCGCCGTCGCCGTTGACCGTTTCGTTGCCGGTGATTTTGCCGCCGTTCATGGTGAAGGAGCTGCCCGGGAAGACATACACTCCGCCGCCATTGGTGGTGGCAGCCGTGTTGCCGCTGATCTCCCCGTTGTTCAAGATCATGGTGCCTGCCGCTATGTACACGCCACCGGCGCCGGTGCCGCCTGTATTGTCAATGATCTTGCCGCCTTCCATCGTAATGGTGCCTATGGCATTGTTGATCATCATACCGCCGCCGCCATTCGTGATCGTTGTGTTCTCGCTGATCTCGCCGCCCAGCATCGTGAAATTGGCGCCATAGATTGCTACTCCGCCGCCGCTTACTTTAGCCGTGTTGTGCCAAATCTTGCCTGCGTTCATCGTGACGGTGCCTACGTTTGCGCTGACGCCGCCGCCGCTGGCGGTAGAATAGCAGTTTTGTATCACCGTGCCGCTGTTTATGATTAGCGCACCGCCGCCGCCACTGCCATTTTCGCTTACGTTTATGCCACCCCCTCCGGTGGCGCTGCCCGTTGGGTTGTTGCCGTCCAGAATGATGTTTTTGATCGTCAGGCTGCCCCGCACCCTGAGATGATCATTATTGCTCTTCTGCGTGATCGTCCAATGGTTGCCCGTATCGGAGGTAAGCGTGATGGTCTTGTCCGCGGGGATGATCACCTCCACATCACGATAATTGGGGTTGATGGGGCTTTTGGGGTCAGTGCCAAGCGTGTCGGCCATATCCGTGTCGTTCTCCGTGGCCGTGATGGTATAGGGCCCGTCGGTCCCGCAGGCGTCCACGGCATCGGCCAGCCAGTGCCAGGTGCTAAGAATGACGCTTGGGTTGCTGTCCTTCGAGACGAGGTAGCGCTCGAGCTCCTCGTAAACGAGGTAGATGTCCGTGCCGTTGATGACCTCTTGGGCATTCAGAATAACGCCGTTGGACCCGGTGGGCAGCCCCGCTGTCGGCGCGTTCCACCCGTTCTTTTGCCACCCCTTATATATGTATTTCGGGATTCCCGGGACCTCCGAGGAGGTCAGCGTGGCATCGGTGAAGGTATTGCCGACCATCACGTTATAGGGCTTGGATGTCGGCCCGCCGGGGGGGATGGGGTTGCCGTTTGTATCCACATATTTTACGGTGACCGTGCGGTTGACCGCGCCCGCGTTCACCCACACGCAGACGGCGTCGGTGGCGTATCCGCTGTAGACATGGATACCCCCGTCCATCGAGTTGGCGCTTCTGAGAATGCCGTATACCTCCGCACTGTTGCGCGAGGTACGGCAGTAAAGCCGTTGGGTGAAGAGGGCCGGGGAATAGCCCCAGTTCAGCGGATGCCCGGAGGGAATCACCCACCAGTTGCTGCCCCCTACGGAGCCGCCCGGCGCTCCAATCCATTCATGCATATCCGCGATGCTGGGCGCGAATAGGATGTCCTGCGTCGCGCTTCCCGCCATTGCTACGTTCCAGCCGTCATAGAATATGGAGGTCTTCGCGCTCGTGCTGCTGTGCGATCCCAGGTTCGGCTTGATGGCGATCGCCTGGATGGTCGGGAAGTAGCTCTTCAAAACCGTCTCCATGCGGGCCCGCAGATCAGAGGCATTGTAATCTGTGTTCACGGTCGAGGCGTTGAACTTCAGATTGTCGTAAATATACCCTGTCATGATCAGGTAGACATACCTTTGCCCCTGATAGTCCTGCGTCTTTACAACGACCCAATCCTTGTTGTCGATATGTACTATGTCGTTTTTGTTCGCGCTGCCCAGGTTCGCAAGCGAGATGTTTGCGGCAAGGGTGCTGGAGAAGTTGCTCTCCATGGCGAACAGCATGGTCCCCGCCAGAATAACCAACGCCAGCACAAGGCGCAATAGCCTCCCGCCTTTTTCCCCCCGCGTATTTTTCATTGTTGATCCCTCTTTCATTATGTTCCGCCTTCCAGGTGCTGCCGGCCCCTGCCGTCCTGCTGTCGTTTTCAGTGACATCATTGTAGACCATGCAGGAACTGCGTGGTCAATAGCTTTTTTGAATATTTTTTAGCCCATTTTTTGGTTTAAAAAGGAAAATAGCTGGGAATGCCTGCATTTTGTTGAAAGTCTTAACTGTCAAGTGCTTCACAAAATGTTGAAGGTTTTCATCTCATAAAACCCAAAGCGGCTCAAGCGTTGGTCGATTTAACGCACAAAAATAGCCCGGAAATAATTTCCGGGCTAAGGTTAGGCGGGTTTAAGGTTTCGGCCAGATGCCCTGCGCACGAAACCTGCATAGGGCACAACGAAGCGGCGAAGCACCGCCGCAGGGGTGTAATGGTACGCTGAAAAAGATGCCGTTGCTTTGTTCTCTCTCCATAGATATCATATCACAAAATGGAGGCAGTTGCAAGCGCTTTACAAATTTTAATAGCCGCCATTTGCCGCAGGCTTCGGCCCCATCACGAACGCCAAAGTTCCGCCATTGGCGATCTGGTCGTGGGTGATGCTCGCTTCGGTCTGCTTCGTACCGTTGAGCGTCACACTCTGCACATAGATGTTTTTCTTGCTATTGTTTTCGGCGGTGATTTTCAGGGTTTTGCCGCCGCCCAGCTGCAGCAGGGCCTCGTCAAACAGAGGTGCACCAAGCCAGTAGCGGGCCGTGCCATTTACGGGGTAAATCCCCATGGACGACAGCACGAACCAACTGCTCATCGCGCCTCCGTCCTCGTTACCGTCATAGCCGCTCGGGCCGGTGGCAAAGCGCTCGGTCAGCGACCATCGGACATATTTTTGCGTCAGGTCGGGGCGTCCGGCTTCGTTGAACATGTAGAGTGCGTGGAAATTATGCTCATTGCCCTGCCAATAGCCTGGGCCGGGATTCAAGGCCGCGCGGTTGCGGCTGGCACCCTTGGCGAAGGCTTCCAGCTCTTTGACGAAATATTTTTCGCTGCCAAACAGCTCAAGCAGGCCCTGTGGATCATAGGGCACGTGCCAGCGGTAGTGCTGGGCGCTGCCCTCGGCGTAGGGCCGGGCAAAATCAAAGCCAAGAAAACCGAATATTTCGTCATAGAAAGCGATCATTTTCGGGTAGGCCTTGCCGAAGGAGCCATCGCTGTTGCGAGGTGCGAAGTATTTCTGCTCCGGGTCCCACAGATTGCGATAATTCTGCCCCATGGCGAAGAATTTCTCCGCGTCTTCCGCATACCCCAGGCCTTGCGCCAACAGGCCAAGGCAGTGGTCCGCCCAGGCGTATTCCAAGGTCATGCTCACGGAGTTCGCGCCGGGTGCGTCGTTGGGCACGTAGCCAAGCTCGTTGTACAAGTCGTTGTGGCCGCGGTTGTCGCGGGGCACCATTTCGAGGGTGTGCTTTTTCATATAGCCATAGGCTTCGTTGTAGTCGATACCCTCCACGCCCTTGAGGTAGCTTTCGCTCATCACCATGTGGGCCGGGCTGCCGAACATGGAACCTGTATAGCCCCCGCCGGAGGGCCAGCGCGGCAGGACGCCGTCGCCGTCCCGGGCCATCTGCACCAGGCTGATGAGGCTGTCCCGCTGGATTTCCGGAGCGACGAGGGTATAAACCGTATTGGAAGTGCGGTAGGTATCCCACAGGGACATGTCCGTGCGGTAGGTGTAGCCCTCAGCCGTGCCGATTTTCCCGTTAAAACCCAAGAAGCGCCCGTCGCTGTCTGTAAAATTCGTCGGCATGAGCATACTGTGATACAGCGCGGTGTAGAAAATTTTCTTGTGCTCGAGATTATTCGTCTTGATGTCGATGCGGGACAGCCAGCTGTCCCAATTATCACGGGTTTGGACGCGCACGGCATCGAAGTCCAGGCCGCCCGCTTCGGTTTGCAGGTTTTCGCGAGCGTTTTCCAGGCTGACATAGCTGATGGCCAATTTCAGCTCAATGGGCTTTCCCTTCATGTTGCCGAAGTTCAGCATCGCGCCAGTGTCTTTGCCGTCGTTGTCCCAGGTTTCGCTGCTTTGGATGGGCTCGTTGAACCGGGCGACGAAATAGCACTTCAGGCCGCCGTAACGCCCCGCGAAGCCAGAAGAAATTCTTGCTTCGCCACTAACCTCCCCGGCGCTGGCATCGACGGTGATCTTGCCTTCGCTGGCGCGATCTTTATCCCCCTGCATGTAGCTGGTAGCGTCGATGATCAACTGTGCGTCCTTGTCCGTGTTGAAAGTATAGCGGTGAAAGCCCACACGCTGGGTTGTGGTCAGCTCAACCAAGCAGGCCACGGAGGGCAATCGCGCGGCGTAGTAACCTGCTGTGGCGATTTCGTTGTTGTGGCTGAAGGGCAGCGGGCGAGTGGCGTTGAGGGACGGGTCGAAGTCACCCACCCGCGGCGTGACGCGGAAATTGCCACCCTCCCGGATGCCGGTGCCCGATAATCGGGTGTGGCTGAAGCCCTGGATGTAGGGCTGCAAGTCATATTGATAGCCGCCGTGTCCCATCTTGAAGGGATAAAAACCGTTGACCATGGTGGTGTCCGGCCCTAGGCGCACCATGCCGAAGGGCGCGGTGGGGCCGGGGTAAGTCATCGCGCTGGCCCAGATGAAGCCCCCCGTGCCGACAAAGGGATCGACATACTGGCCGTATTCGCCGGCTTCCAGAGCTGGCATGCCCTGCTTTTGGGGCAGAGCGCCGAGGCTAAACAGCGAGGTTATGAAGATCACAGTGGACATAAAGAATGCTAAGATGTGGTGGTACATGGGTGGGGCCTCCTTGTAATATGATTCAAGTAAATTGTAACACACAGATACACGGTATTGCAAAAAGATATCTGCTAGTCGGGCTCTTATAGCAGGATATATTCAATAGCTTCGTCCTGAAAGCCGCCGCTTACACGTATTGCGTAACGCCGCCGCGCAGCTCGCTGTAGCTTGCATATCTCACATCGCGTCCCGCACGGCATAGTAGGACGGCTTCTCCCTGCCGTCCAGGCCCACCAGGCCCCAGCGGGTCTCCGTTGGGCAGTCGGCCTGGTTGCAGTAGCCGCATTTTTCGCCGTCCTGCCAGCAGTAGATGAACGCGCCCAACAGGAAGGGCAGCTTGGCCAGCCGGGGATAGATGTCCCCGTAGAAGTCCGCCTGCCCCTCGGGTGTGTGCGGGTATTTCTTGATGACGGTGTGTTTGGGCAACTCGCTGTAAAAGTGATTTTTATAATCGGACTTGAAAATATAGTCGGCATAGCTGCCCGAGGCGTTCTTCGTCACGCGCTCCCACATCTTCTCATTCACTTGTTTTATGTTCTCCATGAACAGATCCAGCTTTTCGCGGGCCTCCCTCTCGCTGTTCATGCCGTAGCGCCGCAGCCGCTCGCGCTTTTCCTCCGGGGTTTTGGGCGCGCCGCCGCTGATATACCCGAACTCCATCAGGATGATGGGCTTGCCCGTCATGGACCACAGGTAGCGCAGCATGGCGTCAAACAGGCCCATCCAGCAGGCGACGCCGAAAAAGCAGCCGATGTAGATGTCGATGCCCACGTAGTCGCAGTATTTCAGCCAGGGCCGCAGCAGAGCGTGCAGGTCCGCTTGGGGGCCGGCGGAGTTGTAGCCCATGAGGATATCGCCCCGGTGCGGGTACATTGCCTCTAACTGCACGCCGATGAAGCGCGCGGCCTGCTTCATCGTCAGCGGCAATGTGAAATGCGGGATGCCCATCTCGTTGGTGATCTGGAAGCCGCCCACGAGGCCCTTCAGGTCGTCGATGAGAAACGCGGCGATCTCGCGCACGCGCGTCTCCCCCTCCGGCGTACGGGGGTCGATGCCCGCTTTGAGGTATTCCTTGGGATAGGGAGTGAGGGCCATCACCCTGATGCCGTTTTTCCGGTGGCGCCGCAGCTTTTCTTTCCAGTCCAGGTATTCCTGCCGCGCGCCGCCGCCTGCCTCGAAAGGGAATGGAACGTCGAGCCGGAACCATCCGATGCCCGCACCCTTCATCTGCGCGTAATTGTCTTTGGGGTGGCAGGTGCCCTTGATGAACCCGCCCAGCTTGCGGCGGCATTCCTCCACCGCGGGGGAGGCGCTCTTTTTGAAGTGCCCGGCGGCCGTATGAAACGGCGCGTACTTGATCGTCGCGAGGATCTGGTCTTTGACGAATGCTTCCATGGGTGTTTCCTTTCAGCGTGATATTTGCCACTCATCCCATCCAGGTCCAGCCAAACAGGATATATCTGAGCATAAAGCTCCAAACCTTGCAGAAGAAGCACGCGATGCGGCCCCGGAACGTGTTTACATGACTGTGCTGATCGCAGCAGCCGCAGCCGTTTACCCAGGCCTTGCAGTCGTCGCACACCCCGTCCCCGTCAAGGTCAACGTGGTGCGTCGTGGCGACGCTTTGGGTTTCTTCATAATCGCAGCCCGTGCAGGCCGCATGCCGTTCACCGGGAGCGACGCAGGTGGGCGCTACGATGTCAACAAAAGTGAGATCGTGGCTCGTATGAGTCGGCGTGTAGCTGGTGGCCATGCCATAAAGATTGCCGAAGGTGATATTCCGCGCGCCCGCTCGGGGCTGGACAATCTCAGCCGGCGCAGCGGCGGTGTTGTTCCCGACACCGCCGACCAGGTTCGTGCGGGTGATGAAAACCTTTGTAGCCTCGTCGATGATGATGACGCGGCCCACACAATAAAACCGCTCGACGTTCTGGTCGTGGACGCGCACCGAGCTGTTGTTGACAAGCCTGATGGACCCGCCGCAGGGATAACCCGAGAAATGGTGCTCGTGAATGTGCCCGAAGAACATCCCCTTCACGTCGCACTTTCTCTCCATACGGGCGTATTGGCCCGCGGGATCGCTTTTGACAGGCATCGCGATGGTGCCCCTGTAGTTCGCCTCGACGGTGAGGGTGTTGCCATGCGCGTTGCGGTGCGTGACGGTCACGTTGCGGATTTCTGGCACGGGGATGTGCTGGAACGCTAGGGACGGCACGGGGACGTCGCCATTGGCCGCCCTGAGCTGGTCCGACTTCCATTCATACCATTTCATCGACGCTTCGCTGACGCCCTCGCTACGCCCCGTGTCGAAGAACCACAGATTATAGGCAAGCGGGTTGGTTCCGTCAGAGCTGAGTATAGGCAAATTATAGCCGCCGAACCGCGGTTGGCTCTCGCCCATGACGGTGGGGTCCTCGTAGGTCGGCGCGGTTTCGGTGGTATACGCCGGGTCTTTCTCCATAAGCAGGACGTTGGAATAAGTGTTGTACAAATTCACCTGTTCAAATTTTGAATTTACGCCAAACAGCTCGTAGCCTCCCTCGCGGTCATGGTTGCCAAACACCAGCGCCACGGGAATATTGTAAAAGGCGAAAATATCCATGTAGCTCCGGATCATGGTCTCATAGTTGGTATGGGCGTGCTCAAAACCCGGCTTTTCCAAGTTGTCGCCGCCCAGAACGATCAGGCCGATGGGATCGCCCACCTCTGGCCTGTGGTTGTTCTGAATCAGCGCGTGGAGGAAATGCTTGGCAGCGCCCGAAATCTCATCACCCCAATGCTGCAAATCGGCAATAAACAGGATTTTAAACGTGCCGTTTTGGTTAAAGCGCAGGGCGGGCCCGGGGGCATCCGCACGCGCGGATACTGAGAACGGCAGCGCCATGGATACCGCTATCAGCAGGGCTAACAGCAGGGTTATGGTTCGTTTTGCTCGCATAAAATTCGCTCCCTTTCTGTGCTCTCTATACCTTCTCCTTAGTATATTCCTGCCCCTGATGAAGCTGAGGATAATAGCTGGCAAAATGGAACACAGGCGGCTCGTCGAACTCCAGCGCGATGACGGCGATGCCCAGCTCGTTGGGCGATTGCGCGGGCATGTTTTTCAGCAGTATCCGATGGCCCCTGTGCTCAAAATCGATGGGTGTGCCATCCTTGAGCAAATAGATGCGCCTGGGTGCGTTGAAGTAGCCGCCAAGACCCATCGCGCCGCTCTCCGGCCAGATCCAGTTCCACAGGTACACCGTATTCCCCTTGTGGGATACGCTGCACACGCCGTTTCCGCCGACACTGTTCTCCCCGCCGCACCGCGTCAGCTGCCCGTAGACCGCTTCGGCGTTCTCGTCAAGCCACTTGCCGGTCTTCTCCAGGGGTTCGATGGCGTCCCTGGGTACCGAGCCGTCCGGCGCGGGGCCGATGTTGAGTAGCAGATTCCCGCCGCCCCTGGCGCAGGTGCTGAGCATCCGGATGATCCGCTGCGCGTTGTAGGCGTAGGGCAGCGCCTGTTTCTCGTCCAGATACCCCCAACTGATGTCGTTGAAAGTCATGCAGGCCTCCCAGTCGGCGCTGCCCGCTTCCACGCGGCCTTCGGGCGTCCCGAAATCCTCGTCCAGGCGGCTGCGGTTGTTGATGATAATATGGGGCTGGATCGCGCGCAGTCTCTGGTTGCGCGCCACCGAGTCCCAGCCCTTCCAGTGCTGCATCGGGGAGGCCACGTCGTACCAGAGGATATCGATCTTTCCATACTGGGTGAGAAGCTCGGTGTTGAGCGCCTCGATGTAGTCCAGGAAGCGCCGCCGCGCGTCCAGGTCATACGCGGCGCGCCCGCCGTCGGGGTGGTGCCAGTCCATCAGCGATGTGTAAAACCCGATTTTGAGGCCGTATTCCCGGCAGGCGTCCACGTATTCGCGCACGATGTCGCGCCCCGGGCCGTAGTTCACCGAATTGTACGGGTTCGCCTTCGAATCCCAGAGGCTGAATCCGTCGTGGTGCCGGGAGGTCAGCACCATGTACTTCATGCCGGCCTTCTTCGCCAGCGCCGCCCACTCGCGGGGCGCGCCCGGCTTGGGCTGAAACTGATTGGCGAATTGCTCGTACTCGGCAATGGGGATATTCTCCAGAGTCTGCAGCCACTCGTTGCGCCCGGCCAGGGCGTACAAGCCGAAGTGGACGAACATGCCGAACCGCGCCTCCCGCCACCAGCCCATCCGTTCATTCCGCGTTGCCGCCGTGCGCGCCTCGTATTCGGGTTTGCTGAGAATCTGTGCTGCCATTTGATGTATCCCTCCTGATGGTGATTTATTGGCTTCCATTTTATCATACTTTCCCGGAGAAATCAATCTGCTTTCGTGTTGTGTTTTTCCTCTATCGCACAAAGTATTCCGTGTACATTCTCCTGAACCTGTCGTACACGCCGAGGATGGAGTCGATCCCCTCCCGGGAGACGAACACGCTGTTGCCGCCGTAGGTATATACGCATTTCAGGCACCGCAGCCGGGCGATGTTCTTCAGGTTCCTTTCCCCGCCCCGGTCGTCGATGACGCCGCTTTTGTGGGCGATGACGTTGCGCAGGGCGTGCACATCATTCGGCGATCAGCCCGGGCATCTACTGCACGACAACGACGCGGCGTTCAAAGACCAGGGCTTGCTCCAAATGCACCCGTAATTCTTTCACTTCCTTTTCCGCAGCCTTCTTCCCGGAACGCCGCCCAATTACAGCGCTGAGAATCGTGCCAAGTAACGCAATCAGCGCACAAATCACCGAAGTGGTACCAGCATTATTGGTCAGGAAATCATTCATTACTGTGTCGCCTCCATTTTTCTGCATTTTACCATCTTTTTCTTGTTTTAGTATAAAACAAAGCAGCGCCTTTTTCAAGCAAAATCTTCTTTCAAACGAGGAAAGCAAGGAGCAGCGGCAGAGCATAACGCTTAGCCGTTGTCTTTTTCTTTTCAATCATCACATCTTCTTTACCGCTTCGCTTCGTTATACAATAGCGAAAAACCTTTCCCTTGACATCCCGCCTCCTTTTTGCTATTTTCTTTACCATCACAACAAAAAGGAGTCTATTTGCAATGATCAAAATCCATGCCGCAGAAAAGCAAGCTCTCATCAACCGCTACCTATCTGGCGAATCCATATCATCAATTCTGGCGGATACTCCTGTGTCGAGGAGCACCCTTTACACATGGATTAAGCAGCATAGAGATCATCCGAATCAACCCAAAGAGTTCACCATGAAGAATTTCCGCATTCTTGAAAATAAGGTCAAGCGTCTGGAAGGCATGGTTAAGATATTGCAAACAGCCGATTGCACTGCAACTTCTCCATTAAACGAAAAGCTGGTCGCGTTGGAAGCGCTTCATGGACAATACAGCGTACATATGCTTTGCGAGGCCCTTGATGTTTCTAGAGGCACCTTTTATAATCACATTTTTCGAAACAAAAAAGGCGCCACGACCTATGCGGCCAGGCGTGAAGAACTCAAAGGTAAAATTCAGGAAATCTTTAATGATAACGATCAGATTTTCGGTGCTCAAAAAATCGCCGCCGTGATGAAAAACGAAGGCTATCGGGTGAGCGCCAAAACTGTTCTGGAACTGATGCGTGAAATGAATCTTATAAGCATCCGGCAAAATTCAAAAGCAATGTATCTGAAAGAAAAACAAAAAATGAAAAATCGTTTGAATCAGGAATTTCATACAGATCAACCAAATCAAGTTTGGGTGAGCGACGTCACGTATTTTCGCTGCAACGCAACGCCCTATTACATATGCATCGTCATTGATTTGTTCTCCAGGAGAGTAATCGCCCATAGGATCTCGTCCACAAATAGCACCCAATTGGTAAAATCAACTTTCAAGCAGGCATACGAAAGCAGAAAGCCAAATGGACCATTACTTTTTCATAGTGATCAAGGAGCGAATTATTGCTCAAACACCTTCCGGGCTTTCCTGAAATCCTTTGGCGTTGAGCAATCTTTTTCGAGGGCACGTGTGCCGTATGACAATTCCGTTGCGGAATCTTTTTTTGCATCAATGAAAAAAGAGGAGCTTTACCGCAGAAAAATCCTTTCTCCCAAAAAGCTTAGCAAAGCGGTTGATCGCTATATTGATTTCCACAACACGAAACGACCCCATCACTCACTCAAATACAGGACACCGGAACAGGTCGAAGCTACTTTTGCTTATTGCTACAGTGCTTCTGCCTAATAACAAACTGGACATGGGGGTTCGAAAGCGAACAACAAAATTGTGTTTTACGTGCTGTTCTCAGTTTTTTCAAAATGGTGTCCAGTTTTGGCCTGTTCATTCGATAGCTTGAAAACCGCATAGAATAAGGCTTTACACAAAAATTGCAGCCGATGTCCGACCCCAGGGGGTTCAGATCTCGACTACAATTCAGTTGGAGCGGGTGATGGGAATCGAACCCACGTAACCAGCTTGGAAGGCTGGAATTCTACCATTGAACTACACCCGCGCTTACTCGTAATAGTATAACACGCGCGGAAGCAGATGTCAATCACGAATTGTCCTTCGAGATCGACCTGCGGAAAAGCAGCCGCGCCAGCGCGCTGCCGTTGAAGGGGATCAGGGGATACCAGTAGCCCGTGCCGGCGATGGTCTTTGTGCAGCTGATGACCACCAGCAGCAGCGCCCCCCCGGCCAGCAGGCCCCACCAGCCCAGC
>Ga0082212_10005640_pt1 | contig 17008 bp, 18 predicted proteins | sample TergutNt197P3_FD_71548 | JGI IMG/M metagenome (GOLD analysis project Ga0082212, IMG submission 71548) | Neocapritermes taracua P3 segment gut microbial communities from Petit-Saut dam, French Guiana - Nt197 P3 | ecosystem: Host-associated > Arthropoda: Insects > Digestive system > Gut ... | reverse complement strand
AGCGTCTTGTATGGGAATAGAATATAGATTGTCTTTGGACTTACGAATCCGCGCCCGTAACTCTTTCAGTTGATTATTGGTGATTTCGGTTTGGCGGTTAATGTTGCCCCTGTCCGTCTTAATACCTTTCTTTTCCATTTGTGAAGCGGCAACGCCCATGTGAATGGTCGGGATTTTGTCAACGCCCTGCCGCTCGTAACTGCGGTGGTCGATTCGCTCGGTTTGATTTGCCTTTTCCAAATATCGGTTGGTGATGTCAGCCCATGCCGAACGCCATTCTTCCGCTTTCGTCTGCTCGTTCCAATCGACGGCGTTCACCTTTCGGCTCTTGTATTCGCCGCTTTTCAATTTGATACGCTCGCCGTTATCATCAAGGATATATTCCTTTTTGGATTTCGCTCCCCATGTGCCGTCCTGTTCAATCGGACGCAGGGTCAGCATGATGTGGACGTGGGGATTTCCTGCCCGTTTCTCTACGTCAGATACACTATTCCGTTACCCTCAACCGCTCCGCAAGGAAAGGTTTGCCGCCTTATATCCCCATATCTAAAGTTAAGGGTCTTACGGCGGCACTCGATAAAGAAATAACTAATTTATTTCCCATGCCCGGCATACTTCTATCCGTGAACCCGGAGGATTATCGCCGTGTTCTGCATCGGCATACGAATAAGCGGCTAATTTGCCACATGTCGTAGTTTTACATTCAATGCAGTTATCATATCCCTTGTTCTGGCAATCGGAAATCGAACAATTAACCGGAATATCAGGACATTCGCCGCAATGAGCGTAACCCTTGTCCTGACAACATTTTGCGACCGGACATTCGCCGTGGAACGGATTTCCGCTTGTTTCTATACAACCGCCGCAGCCGTGAGATTCTCTGTATGTACACCATTTACACAGCAAACCACAGCGCGATTGTACGGTCAAAAGTTCGTCTATCGTAAACTCCGCGCCCTCGTTGTCAACCCATAGAGATACACGCTTCGTTGTGAACTTGATAATACAATAAGTCGGATCGGTTTCGCCTCCGGGAAAATGGTTGATGAACCAATCAAGCCAGCAACGGCTCTTTGTTTCTTGGTCGGTGAGGATTTCAACTTCGCCCACAAGGGTGATATTGTCGCCGCCAGCACGGTAACAAACGCTTGCATGTTTATCTTTGAGCAGGCGTTTTGTCTTGTTCGCGTTCATACCCGTGGCGAAATACGCCTCGAATATGTTTTCCGGCTTTATGGTTGATACCGTGGAAACGTGCGGGCTGCCGTTCTCGTCAATGACGCCGAGATATGCCGCGTCGCAGGTTTTGATGATTTTGCTCGCTTTTGCGAAAATGTTTGCGTTCATATGTAATCCCCCATATTTTTATTCCATTAAAATATGTTCAAAAGCCATTGGATACCGTATTTGTCTTTTAATCCCACCGTTGCTTTGCTCCATTCGCACGGTCCTAACGGGCAATTGATTTCAGCATTTTCTTTCAACACTTCATATGCCTTGTTCAGCGATTGCTCGTCGTCAAAAGTCAGCCAAAACTCCATTGAGTCGCCATTAGTAAAACTTCTGCCGCAATATTCTTTTTCGCATAACGACAATACCAGTTGGTCGTTAATAGCAATTTCTACGTGTGCGTAAAAATCGTCGTCATCGGAAGCCTTGAAGCACATTTTTGTTGCGTTAAATGCCTCGCAATAAAAATCTACGGCTTCCAAAGTGCCTGTTATGTATGCCATAAATACCATTCTCATAAAATTTCCCCCTCATACTTCTTGATTGCCTTATAAATAAGATATTGCCACTCCCATGCGGAGAGAAGTGATTTTGTTATTCATAACACTATCATCAATTTTCCAAAAATTATGTTCTCAGCCGTATCAAATTTCCGTCCGGGTCGCGAAATTCCAATACTAAACCACCCCAATACGCTTCAAATGGTCCGGCGGGTTACCTCGAATTTTTCAGCCAATTCAGGCGCGGTCATACGTTCATTTTGCAACAGGACGGTGAGTATTCCAAGCAGACGGTCAAATTTCATACGTTTTCTCCAATTCTTTTTGATATTTTTATTATATCAGAAAAACACGACAACAGTATGTCGTGTTTGAAATATTTCAGAAAATAATATTTTGAAGCAAATATCATATATCTATATTATTGTTTTTTTGACGCTTCCAATGCTGAATGTGTATCCCTATATGACCTATACCCAATATAATAATTGATATAATAAGCCATATCACCTTGCCGTAAATACCCAACAACAAAAACGCAGCAACCGGAAGGCTGGCTCCCGGTACAGGAATACCGTAGAAACTACGGTAAAAATTCCACAATGTATGCTCGCTGCGGAAATAGCGCAGCCAATACATCTCATACAAAAGCATCAATATAAACGATACTCCCAGCCATATAGTCCATAAAGATAAATCGTTTATGTTAAAATCAGAAAAAATCAACGCGCAACAAGTTACGCATACCTGCCCTATTCGTTCAAGCAATACCAAGGCAGGCTTTTCACCTTGAAAATCATAGCCTGCGGGTTGATGTTTTGTCCATATTATGTTGGGAATAAACAACATGAGCAAATATATTAACCCTACATACGAAAATCCGAAATTTCCCATCTATGAAAACTCCCTCATTGTAAATATCTTATTTTATTATATAAAAAGATTGTGAATAAATATAAAAAATCAAAATAAAGAATTGTTATAAATCAATCTTTATCTTGATTTTATTATTTTTCTGTGATATTATTTTTATAGAATTTATATCGGAAGAAAGGGAAACAAAATGAGATATATGCTCTGGAGACTAAACTCCATACAGAACCGCTTGATTGCCGGTTAACGACGTCTGTATGGAGAACAACTGAAACGACGCAAGCGTCGTTTATATGTCGTTAACGATATTACGGTTCTGTATATCATAAAAAACTAAAATTTATATTACGGAGGTATATGATTATGGAACTATTTACGAAAAATTTGGTATCAAGCAATGAAAAATATTTACCCGGCGGCTGCGAAAATCAAGTGGAAAAAGTCGGCGAAACGGTCCACCGGGCAGTCAAAGGACACCCTATGCTGCATGAATATCTATTGTATCTGGAAAAGGAAGGTATGCCCGGAGTTCCACGGTTTTTGGGGCTGGACGAACAAGGACGCGAAATACTCACTTATCTGCCCGGCAAAACTATGGGGCGGGATTTTGACCATACTCATCCTTGTCTCGGTTCTGATGAAATGGTAGTGGATTCGGCGCAGTTTCTGCGTAAGCTACACGATATATCTGTTGGATTTGTGCAGACAGCGATTGAAAACGGCTGGGAAAACCCGTATTTCCCCGATGGCGAGCATGAAATTATCTGTCACGGCGACGCAGGCATCTGGAATTTCGTATTCGTCGATGACCGGCTTGCGGGGCTTTTCGATTTCGACCAAGCATATCCGGGGACGCGGTTTTGGGATGTAGCGTCGCCATTATTCTGTTATTTGCCGTCGTGTTACGGCTATGAGCCGACAAGCGAACACATAGCTGAGGGTAAACGGCGTTTGAGATTGTTTTTCGATGCGTATGGCATGGATTATCCCGCTGATATAATCGAAATAATTATCCGGCGGATTCAGACTTTTCTCAGTCCGGAGGAAGCTGAAAGCGGCGAGGGGCATTATTCAAACTATATAAATCACTTCAAAGTTCACGGTCACGAGTGGCTGTAAAATAACAAAGTCAAACGGGCTGTCACATAAAGAGTGGCAGCCCGTTATTTTTTGGTTTACTGCACAAATATATTTAATTACGAAATTGCATGGGTTGTACGTTTTTGGAATGTTATTCTTATTTTACACGTCGGTTATTATTGAAATATACCATTAAAATAACTATCAATGCATACTGGCAATATTGCCGCATACAGATTGCCCGATTTCATAATCAACGGACCTAATTTACCGGCGTTAGATGTTATTGTCTTATCGTTGTAATAAATATCAATATCATCACACTCGGAACAAATAATAAAATCTAATGTTTCTGCTAAATATTTAGGTTGAAATGCCATTATACGTTCGTTTTCTGCGTTTTTCAATTCCACTGCTTCCGACTTTTTAATGAATAGCATTTTATTAATGTTTATAAAAATAATTTCAGGCATTAACGCATCGGGTTTCATTTTAAAATCTTCAAAAGAACCCAACAAATTTTCCGCTTGTTTTTTCGACGTTTTAACTTCATAACAATAATTGTTTTTGTCGAAAAGCGAATTAAGGTTATGTTTGGGGCGTTCCTTATCGCCTGTTTTAAAATAAGCATCGCTTAAATCCCAGTCCGCAGTTCCTTTTGGCAGTATTACCGCCGCTCTGATACCATCGAGAGTGCATTTTACTCCGTCATTATCTGAAATATTTTGCAAATATTTTTTGGGATGTTCCTTATTCACCATTTGTCGTAAAAATTCCTCAGCGTTTTCTATACTACGATATTGCATATCATTTCCTCCTTTTACAGATAAAGTTAATGTAAAGGTAAGGCGTTGAAATGATTGAAGTTGTGTATTCGATATTCTCGCGCAAGACGGTGTTACTCCGTGAAACTTTTTGAAAGCTGAAGTAAAAGCGTTTGCGGAATTGTATCCGTATTTTATGGCAATATTTATAATTTTATCGTCTGTGTTCTGAATATCCGTAGCCGCTTGCGTCAACCTCCTTTTCCGCGTGTATTCGGATAAAGTCATATCGGTTATAGTAGTAAAAATTCTTTGAAATACTCCTTTGGGGATAACGGACAACATAGCGATTTTATTATCATCTATATCACCGTCCAAATTGTCCTCAATGTAGTCTAATACCGAGTTCATCTTTTTCAACCAATCCATTTAAAGCCCTCCTTCATGCAATATCATAGCACAAACCAAAAGGTAACAACGCATATTTTTCGTATAAAAAATAGAACTCAGAATACACGGAAAATATAAATTTATTTATACAAAAACTTAACCCTGCCGAGTTCATATAAATCTGCGGGTAAATCATGAGGAGGCTTTTTCCCGGTTATTTTTCCATCGCGGACTAATTCTGCGGACGCTATCAGCTCGTCAATAATATTAGCGTCAATCGGAAACGGACCGTGCGACGGATACACTGTATCGAAAGAATCGCGGAGTACGGATAATTCCTTCATGCTGCAAATATACGCGTCGATATTGCGTCCGGGACCGAACATGAATATTGCGCCTGTTTGAACGCTGTCACCACCGATGAGTATTTTGTTTTCGGAATCCAATAATACAATACTGCCGGGAGTATGTCCGGGACTCAATATAACCTCGAAACAGCGACCGCTAATGTCGATTTCTTGTTCCCATAACGGTTCTGTGGCAAACTCCCTACCGACAGCTTGATGGTAGCGATCAAATTCAGACGGGTGCATATACGCTTTGCCAAATAATTCGTTGCACCCGATGTGGTCCCGGTCAGCGTGGGTATTGACAAGCATGATTGGTAAACTCGTCAATTCTTCGACGATTTCCCGTATATTGCCGCTTCCGAACCCTGTATCAACCAACAGAGCTTTTTCTGTGCCGACGAAAAAGAAGGACCTTACGCCGTTCTCCTCGATTCTCCAGCTTTTTTCGTCTATTTGAATTACTTCGTAAACTGGTTTTTCCATACTATTTGTTTCTCCCTTTTTTACTTCGTTTTTTATACGAGGTTATTTTTATTATTCTTTCAAAGCTTCTTTAAAAGCGTTGTACAACGCTGTGTTCAATTTATCAGGATATTCGTGTGCGCCGTTCATATACAAGCCAAACATCGTTTCATGATATGTGTGATAGTTGAAATTAATATTGTGGCGCCTGCATATATCAAGAGCGTCTTTTATCCATCGGTCGCCGCCCCTGTCCTCATGAAAGCCATATACTATAACGCCGAATTCGCCCAAATAAACAGGCACGTTGTTGTCTTTACCGAATTTCAAATATTTCGTGAAACACTGCTCAAGATATTCTTTGTTCAGCCCTTTGGCTTCGTCGGGATACGTTGAAAACACGCCCCTGCTCGATTCTACCCAGCCTGCGTTCTGATGAGTAAATACGAACGGATCATATACATGAAATTCGTAAGTCACGTTATTGTCGTCTATCAAAAAGAAGTTCATATTGCCATTCAAATTATTATGCCAGTTGGACACTCCTGTTTCGAGGTTTTTATAAGCGTTCAGCCTTTCGACCATTATCATGTGATTTGTGTTTACCGTTCTGATCGAATAAGCAATACCCTGCGCCAAATCCTGCCATTGAGCAAATGTTTCTTCTACGTTTGATTTTTCCGGCACAACGGGTTCGTTCAATAAATCAAACGCGGCTATTACCGGTTCATCTTTATATATTCTCGCTATCTCTGTCCACAATGCCGTGAGCCTTTTCTTGTTTTCTTCGTCAGTCCAGAGTTTTGTTCCGTTTCCGTTTGACTGAAAGCCGCCCTGCGGGTAGTGCATGTTGAGTACAAGCCGCATATCATATTTTTTTGCCCACTGTATATTCAAATCAAGCCAGTCCCAGCCTTCCTGCCTGTATTTATACGGCGCGTCGTCGCTTTCAAAAAGTCCGTAGTTCAAATAAAACCTGACGGAATTGAACCCGATATCGCTCAGCTCTCTATAGCTTTCTTCCGTGTGATGCGTCTTTGGCGGCGTTGACGGATTCACCCATACATTATTGCCGAAAGCCATGCCTTTCAACAAAATATTATTCCCGTCGCCGTCTTTCAGAAAATTATTTTCAGCCCTGATAAAACCTTTCATAACTATTAATTGCCTCCCTCAATATATAAAATATATTTTTAATTTTTGACCGTATAATATTTAACAAAATCATAGTAGGTTACGGCGTCGTCTTCGGGGGACAATCCTCCCCAGTTTACATCGCCTGTCCAGTTGTTCATCGCTATGTGCAGTCCGTCATACTCGAATTTGCCGGATTCAAACCTGACAAGCTGACCGTCAACATACCATTCGATTTTGTCAGGGAGCCATAGGATTCCGTATGTGTGAAAATCTTTTGACGGATTAAAGCCAAGATTGATATACTGAACATGATTACCCGGGTGCAGAACTGTCGCCACATACCCTTCTTTTTCTGTATTAACCCAGTCATTTTTAGGATAGTCAGGACCGATTAGCCCGTTGGTGAGAAACTCGAAATCCACCTCGAACCCAAGTCCGTCGCCGCTCTGTATGAAGAACGAAGCGCATACGCCCGTATTGGTCACTGGACTTCCCATGTCCGCGACTTTCATGCGGCACTCGTAATATCCGTAACCCCACGGAGTTTCTTTCACGCTGAAGTTCGGCGAAAATATCTCGCCGCCGTTGAGATTTTCGGACGGCGAATTTTTCGAGCCCGTGGTTTTCAACGAAATATAACCGGAACCGTCATCGCCGGGGCATGAAGTAAATATATCAAAGTTGCTCCTCCACATATAATTGTTACCGGTAGCGGGACCCCAGTTGCTCACGTCCCACAGTCCGTCGGGAGATGTAATCCAATCGCCTGAGGACCAACCCGCAGGGTTAAAGTCTTGAACATACTCCGGTTCGGGATTTATCCCTTCCGGTACGGCAATATCAGGTTTAATGATTTCTTCTTTTTCGTCCCCAACCGTCGTCATGCTCTCGGAATCTGTGATTTCGGGAGTTTGCGGAGCATCTCCGGCTTCATTTGCCGGCGCTGCATTACAGCCGTTGATTATCAGCAGGCTTGGGAAAATCATAGATAATATCAGGATTCTTTTTATAAGTGTTTTTTTCGGGTTTGACATATATTTTTCCTTTCAGGTTTATTAATTTATAGCTTTTTTATAAACACAATAGTATATTCTTCTTGAATAAGTGAAAGCGGTCGCCCGCACATATCAATGATATTGGTAAAATGGCAAGGCAATCCTCTCGCTTCGAATAACTCAGATCCGTCCATCAGATGAAAATGCAAATGAGGCGCACCCGAAAAACCCACATTGCCTAATCTTCCGAGAACATCGCCCTGTTTAACACGCATACCTTTTTTCACTGTTACGCTATGTTGAATCATGTGTCCGTAAAACGAATATTCATCATTGTCGTGCCTGATGACTACGTAATTGCCGCAATGCTGCGGGACGCTCCCGAATTGTTCGCCAATTTTCACCCAGTCGCTGTCCGGGTCGCCTGACGGGAAAATACGCCAGTCTGCGGTGTTATAGCAATCCACTACTTCGCCGTCGCCGATTGCTATGATTTCCTGACTGTAGCATAGAGCGTCCTCGTCTTTCATGCCATCGTTCCATTCATATATATTTTCGGCATTGAGCATACCCAAATCAATTGCAAATTCCATTGAAGCGGGTGCGGGAATACGATGTGCGCCAATGCAGTCATAGTTGCCATGAACCTGCCACCCTCCGCCCTTGACCGGGAATATATATTCGTTTTTTGTCTTATAATTTACAACCGGAACAATGATATGTTCCGTCTTTTCTTCTCCGTCTTGTTTGAAATATATTTTAATCTCAAGCGTATCAACAAGCGAGCCGCTCATTACATAAAAGTGTTCATTGCGGATGATTGCTTCTTCGTTTGGAGATAAAACACAAGCGACTTTTGATAAAAGTGCCTCACCGGAATAAACAATTTTTTTGACAGGCTTACCGGCGGCAAATAGCTCGAATATTAAATCGACGAATTCTATTTGTTTTTCAGTATCATTCGTAATCCTTACTTCTCTTACCAAAAAGTTTGATATGAAAAAATCACCGGCATTCATCGCAGGATTTATTATATATTTATTTGGGTTTAATTCAATCTTCATTTTTTCTCCATACCTATGTTTTCGATTATGATAAATATTATTATATCACAGGGATTGAAAAATTGGATTAAGAATCTGTAAAATGAAAAAGCGGGAGCCCCTACAAACTCCCGCCGTGTGATTTTATTAGGTTTAACCAATATATCCGCATACCTGGACTATTTCATCTTTGCCCGGCTTTTTTAACGCGCCTGTATTTACAGCCGCTCCGCCAAACCAACCCAGTAACTTGAATAATAACGTGTTATAGATAGCGGGTTTAACATTATCTATAGCTGATTTTGGAGCGTGTGCGTCCATTATTTTAACGCTTTCTTTTTCCGCCTCCTTAAAAATTTCACCCATTTTGTCGATTGCAGGCTGTAATATATCAACTATTTGATTTAATTCACTGTTTTTGCCGCTTTCTTCATATACGGGGAATATTGCGGCTTCGCGGTCTGTTTTTGATTTTTTTATTATTTCACAAATAACTGCGGAGTCATTTTTACTGATACTGTAATCTAAAACGCTGAAATCTCCGTAAGTAAACGCAATGCCTTTTTCGGAGCTTGATCTTCCTGCCATTCCTTGGCTGTAATATTGTTCTTCGTCTACATCATGGTCGATACCGAATCCGAATCCTGTCGTGCCTTTGTATATTTCTTTTTCTTTTGAATAATCATATTCGCTTCTGGCGTTAGTCCAGCTGCCTCTGAATATAACGAGAGTATATAAAGACCATAATAAATTATTATCGGGAATATTGCAACCCCTGAATCCGATTTTTCTTATTTCCGGCAAGGAATTTTTTATGATTTCTATGATTTCGCTGACTTTTGCGGTATAGTTTTTATCCAGCATCTTGAACCATTCTTTTACATAATCCATAGTGAAAATAATTATGTTCGTTTGGTATTTAAGCTCACCGACAGATTTTATCAGGTTATATTTTTCTAAAAGCGCAAGCTCGTCTTCCATATATACGCTCGATATACCCATTTCGATTGACAATTCTCTTACCGTCATCGGCGTATAATAAGCCGACAGCAGTATGTTTCCGGGGATTTTACGCGCGAATAAATTATTATATTCGTCATTTGAATTGCCGTTGTATATTATATCATATTTAAACTTTCCGGGTTTATAGCTTTTTTCGCCAAATTCACGTTCCATGCCAATACCTTCTTTCAAAATTTTTCTTGCCTTAAACAGCAAGTATTTAATCATGTTTTCGGAAACTGACAGAGTTTGTGAAACTTCGGAAACAGAATAATCCTGCGAATAATATAGTACCGCCGCCGTCCGATATTTTTCCGACAGCAAAGATAACTCACGCCTTAATAAATTTATATCGTCATTGTTTATTAAAACCGAATCTAAATCTTCGCTATCATCGGGCAAATCTTCGTCAAGTTCGTGAAAAGTCTGACGCTGCCTTACTTTTTTCTTGCACCAGTCTTTATAAACATTGTTTGCTACAGCCCACATAAAGTTATAGAAAGCTCTGTCATCGCGGAGATTACATGCTGATTTCAATATCTGCAATAAAATATCCTGTGATAAGTCTTCCGCGTCTTCTTTTGAGTTAGTGCGTGCAAGGCAATACGAAAATACCGTTTTTGCAGTTTCTTCGATATGTTTGTTAATAATTTTCTGTTCCAAAATTTTATCCTCTATCGGTTTGTTTGAAGCACTTCATTAGTATAAGTAGAACGAATTTGGCGTTGGTTAATATAAAAACTAAAAATTTATTTGTTTTATTAAATTTTTTTGTTGAAGTATATTTGTTAATCGTGTTCTTTCATATATCCTTTGCGGTAAAATCTAATCTGATAAATTGTTTTCCGTTGGGCAAATCATAAATTACTTTGTTGGTTAAGATAAATCCGTTTTTATTCATTGCCATGATAATCATACTTTCGTTTTCTTCGCCTCTCTGCGATGAAATCGCCTCGAAAACATGCTCCAATCCCGACCCCTGCGAAATATGCTCCCCGTCGGGATTTACCTGTATGACACAGGAAACAATTTGCCCATGTTTTGGCAACCCGGTCACAATTTTCAGGAAATTATCAAGGTGTATATGCTTGATTAATAAATTTGCGATAATCAAGTCGCATTCAGAAAAAATTTTAATAGATTCAATCGTATCTGTTGTTAAATCCAATAAAAAAAGATTTAATCTTGACTTTAAATCGGGATAACGCATCTTACATTCATTTAAAAAGGCTTCGTTTATATCAATGCCAATCACTTTGGCTATTTCACATGGAATAATATGCTCCAATCCGTTTCCGTTTGTAATTCCCAATATTGCGACACAGGAAGTCGAACGCCGCTCATGCGGAATTAGTTCAAATTGTTCTTTACATATCCTGTTAAGCATTTGCGTTTGTTCTATTTTAGGGTGCGACATATGAGCGTCATAATCATCAGGCGCAATGCTCCGCCAAGCGTTATCTTTCATAATACTGTCTCCGAAATTAACGATTACTTTTTTCATGTATTTATTTCCCCTTAAAAATATATATTCCTACCTCATATAAATTTTCGTAATTCGTTCAATTTATTTATCTCATAAGTCGGTACTATATCTGTATGATTTTCGTTATCATGCTCATTTAACCAACAGCTGTCGATACCCGCGTTGATTCCGCCGGCTATGTCTGCCGAAAGCGAATCTCCAATTATGAGAATTTTATCTTTTCCGACTTGCGGTATTTGAGCGAAAATATACTCGAAATATGCAATATGCGGTTTTTGAAATCCTACAAATTCCGAAACGAAAAAATCTGATATATAATCTTTTATGAGCGAATGTTTGATTCTTGACGTCTGCGTTGCCAATATCCCGTTCGTAACAATATAAATCTTTTTACCACGCGAAGCGATATATTCGCATATTTCATACGCGCCGTCGATCAGAAATGCGCCTTTGCCGAGTTCATACAGATATTTATCGTTGAAATCCTTGGGATCGTACCATACGCCGATATTGTCAAAAAGGCGTGTAAATCTCGATGTCTGCAGATCTTCTTTGGAGATTTCGCCTTTTTCGAATTTTCGCCATTCCGCTGTATTTATTTCCCTGTATATTGTCCGTATGCTTTCATCATAGTCGAAGCCGCAATAATCAAACATTATCTTTAACGCATTGGCTTCCGCTATATCGTAATCAAACAGCGTATTATCTGCGTCAAATAAAAATATATCGTATTTCTTCATCCCTGATTCCTCCGTATATATTCCGCTATGTTTGCCGCATTAGTGCGCCAATCTACTGCCCCGTCAATGCGGATTAAGGGACAAGTCAAAGTTTCTGCCCATTGCTCAATGAACGCCAGAGAACGCGAAGCAACGAAATCCCGAAATTCTAATTGCTGCCGGTACATATCGCCACCTTCGCGAACACGATTACCGAATTTATCATACTCACGCTGTTCTATACGCTTCATACGAATTTCAAGCGGGGCTGTGATATATATTGCAAGTGTGTACATTGACATGATTTTATCGCCAAAATCGCCATCAACGGCGGAAATAACAAATGAACCGTATTTTTTTATATCGGCAAGCATTAACTCTATACATTCATCGCGGGAACGGGCATTTGTATATGGGATTTCAGACGGCCGGAAATAATAATCTTCAATATCCATACGTTTAAAATTCAAAATACGGGCCAGTTCACGTCCAAGCGTGGTTTTTCCGCTTCCGTTTGCTCCGAATACGATTATACCTTGCACATATCTCATTTACCCTTTTTCCTCCAAACAACTTTCAAACGCCAGCCATTTTGACCCGTAAGTGTCGATATAGAATCTGTTTCCGAATTCGTTTTGCACCAAACGTTTTTCATATACAGTGTACCAGCCCCGAAGTTCGGCAGCAAAATCAATATCGGACGTAATCGGCTCAACCCATATACGGGTATAATTAGAAAAATTATTAATATTGAGCGGTTTGCCCGCGCCGCGTAAACTAATCGAAAAAGTTGGCGGAATCAAATATACAGGTTCGCTGACTTCATCAAACGGGATCAAACTGAGATTCGCCGAAACAAACGCATTTTCAACGATATTTACGAGCATCCAGCCATGAACAGCCGTCCAAACCGGCTGCCCGTGCAATATGCGCAGCATTTCTTTCCCTACAGGCTCAGTTAATGAAACCTGCGGATAGTCCCTGCCTAACAAATAATCAACGGTAAATCCGAGCATATCTGATAATTCTATCAGGTGGTTTGATGTTATCTGGCGGCGTCCGGCTTCCCAGTTTCTGAGCGTAGATTCATGTATTTGTAATCTATCTGCTATTTCAACGGCGGATAGATTACGTTTTTCCCGTGCTTCCCTGATTCTGTTTGGCATACGCTTGCCCTCCTGATATAAAATATAGTTTATATACGAAATATAATTGTTCCGAACTTATCGCTTGGTCAAAATGTTTATTAGGCAGGATTATAGCATATAATTTTAATTTCACATATTTTCCTGTATCCGACGCGGCTGTAAGCATTGACTCCACCTGGAAACGCCGACAAAACAGAAATAGGTATGCCTTTCTTTATTGCGTCCTTCTCCGCCATATTCAGCAAATATCCCGCAATCCCTTTTTTGCGGTAACCATTAAGCGTGCCTGCCCACGCAATTTCCATAAAACCCTCGCCGTGAAGCGCCATGCACGCTCCCGCAGGTATCCCGTTATATTCAGCTATATAAAAATAAGCGTATGAAGTATTAAAAATATCAAGGTAATGCTCAAACGAAAAGAAATCATATTCAAACGCCGAGTTTAATATGCTTCCGGCTGTTTTTAACTGATATACTTCCTTAACTTTGAAAAGATTTATATTATACGGCGGCATGGGAAAAAGCAAACAGGGATAAAGTTCTTTCGCCATTCCGTAATCCGTTCCCATTGTAAAATTACCGTTCGACAAAAATAATTCGCATATATCAATTCCGGGAGGCGCAGAGTCGGGCATAAAGATCAGTCTGCCGGGCAGGTCTCCTGCCTCTACTTCTTTAATGATTTCCTCGATTTCTTTAATATAATCAGGACCGCGAAGTTTCACAGAGTATGTACATTCCACATGACCGCTTGTCCAATTCACGTTTCCCCGACTATGATTTTCACTTCCGCGTATATTGCCGAGCATACTAAAATAATGGTCGCTTCCGCGCTCGATATAACCAATAAACCGCTCATCTGTCATTAGATTTTTATCCATAAATTTATACTCCCTTAATCTCAATTACTCTTGTATATTACGCCAGCATTAAACCCGACGCAGATAAAATTTTACACTATTTTATGGTATAATCCCATTTTATTACAAATCCGACAGCATATCTACTGCTTTCATAATCCATACAAGCGCGCCGTCATATCTATACCCTGTAAATCCCGCTTCGCTTAGAATAGCGGAAACATCGTCTTCGCTCAGATTCAAATTCAGCAAACCGCTCAAATTGCCGCGTTCATTTGCGATTTCACACACATAATCCCAGTAAGTACCGGAATAACCGAAAGCGGTGGCATACATTACTGGATCGGCGACAGCCTGCTTTACCATTTCTTCGGTATCTTCATAAAACAGACATCGTCCGTTGTCGTATAACGGATAGAAACATTCGGCGCCGCCGTTCATTTTGATTGCGATGTTGGATAAGTGGCGGTCGTCCTGGCGCGTGATGAAATCCATCAGAATCATGCGGGCAATTTCGTCCCTGTACTGAGAGCGGACGGAGATTAAGTTCTGATATTCGTTATCAGAACGCGGTCCGTCAAACAGTCTGCGGAAATGCACGATATATTCTTTTGAAAAATCGTACAGGAACGCTGAAAAAACCGTGTCTTTTTCTGTGCGGTATGCCGGACAGCATGGGACACCCAGTTTTTGCGCCAGCAAATATACGGCTACCTCTGATTCAACGTCCGTGGTTAGCGGGCTTATTCGCTGCTTGTAGATTCCATATTGTCCGTTATAAACGCCGTATCGTTTGATGTTATACCCTTCCGGCGTGTCAATGCTGTCGCCGACTAAATCAATGCGTTGGTGAAACACCGAATCAAATACGTTGGTAATCACAGAGTCAAGGCTCTCGTTCTCAGAGTTCGCAATCCAAAGTAAATCCTTTGGGTGTATGCCGCGAGTGATTTCAGCTATACGCAGGACGTCGTAATGGGACAAACCGCAACGGAATAATATCCGCTCAATGTCACGACGGTCGCGGCTGACCACGCGCTCGGATAAGAATTCGTTGAACTGATCCGGCGTCCAGCAGTCATATCCGCGGGTATATAAAGCAATAATTTCGTTGAAATCCGGCAGAATGAAACGAACATAATTGGCGGCATCAACCGTGCCAATGACTTGATTTTCCCATTTCAAAAATCGGACGGCGGAATTTAATGTCGTTTTCTTTTCACGACCATCGGCGGGTTTTACGGCATTCGCCGGGATTTTATATGATTTGCCGTCTTTATATGCGCCGGGAATTTTTCCTTCCACGCATAACACACGCACGCGGCGGTCGGAAATCCCCCACGTTTCAGCCGCTTGCAGGGCGGTAATATATTTATCGTTCAAAATAAAACACTTCCCTTCATTATCTATATTATACCGCAATTCGGAACAAAAGTCAATACATATTATTCCGAATCAATCAAAGCCACGAAATGACGGGAAATTTTAATTTTTAACGGCTTATCCAGCCGTCCGCTCGAAGCATTACTTCGTATTCTCCGCTTCGCGCCATAATATCGTCGTATGCAGGGCAAAACTTTTTTACTAAATTAATAAATTCCGCAGAATAATGGTCGTCATATTTTATATGACCTAACTCATGGATAATTGCCGCTTCAATGAATTCTTCATCTGCCATAGCGAGCGTCCAAGACAATTCAATTAATTCGCCTTTGTTTGCACAGGAACCGAACGGCGTAGCATTACGGGAAATTTGGAAATGGGCGTATTTAATTGTCATACATTCCGCTAATTTTTTTATTTGCTTTGAAAAAACGGCGTTTCCGATTTTGGTGTATAAACTTTTCAAAAAGTTTTTCAACTGGTATTGCCGAAGCCCTGGTATAACATAAAAGCATTTATCGTTGACATTGAATTCGCAAATATCACCTGTTCTTTTTATAATAGGGTACCGGGTACCGAACAACATCGGGCAAAACGAGTAATTGATGCTCGTTTTTGCGTCAATGGCTTTCCGGCGCATTTCAATTTGTTTTTTAAGCTCGGGAAGATAATAATTGATTACATCGACCGCCGCTTGCTCTGGCGCGGCAAACGGCATATGAACCTCAATATCGCCGTTATCAAGCACATGAGCCGTACGCGCCCATGCCGAAGCTACAAAATTAATCACAGTCAGTCCCGCCAAAAATAATATTATAAGCGGATTTAAAAACGATAAAACGCTGGAATATAATATAAAACATACAGCAGAAATAAATATAGATAACATAGAATTAATCATTTTTGAGCTTCCCGACCAGTCGCCGGAATCAAAACAATTTTTAGCTTTTTGATAACGTGTTTGACCTTCCGCGCTTTCAATATTTTTATAATCGCAGGTAAACGATTTCATAGTTAATTTTCGGAAATAATAGTTTCGCATATTGTTGCTGTGTGCGTATTTTGAAGTATTTGCAACGCTTTGCAATATATTTATTGCCGTCATACCTAAAATAAACAATCCGAGCATCATAAATACTTTTTGAACTTCCGCGCCTTGCGTAACTAAATCTACGGCGATTTTAGGTAGATATATGCCAAATATCGGCGTAAAAATAGCACATATAACTTCGATAATCATTAGCAAAAATAATATTTTCGTACTTGCATAAATGTCTTTCAACAAATAAAAGACGTTGTTTAAAACAGAGTGTAACTGTTTTTCTTTTTTAATTTTTTTATTATTCATAAATTTATCACCTCGCGAATATTCTATCACAAATCAAAATAAAAAAGTTAGTTCGCGCACGAACGGTATGATTTCATGCACGAACGGTTATATTTTATATTTACAAAGGCAGCATTATTTCTGTCGCGAACACGCCGTCTTCATTCTGGCGGTTGACATATCCGCCGTATTTCGCGGTAATTCTGTCTATACGCATCAGTCCGAATCCATGCGAATCGGAATCTTTCGTCGAAAGATA
>Ga0082212_10005639_pt1 | contig 17009 bp, 11 predicted proteins | sample TergutNt197P3_FD_71548 | JGI IMG/M metagenome (GOLD analysis project Ga0082212, IMG submission 71548) | Neocapritermes taracua P3 segment gut microbial communities from Petit-Saut dam, French Guiana - Nt197 P3 | ecosystem: Host-associated > Arthropoda: Insects > Digestive system > Gut ... | reverse complement strand
ATCAGTTCCAGTTTACCCGCCTCTATCTTGGAAATATCCAGCACATCGTTAATAAGCCCCATCAATGTATTGCCTGCGGTGTTAATTTTTCTTAATGTTTCTTTTATTTTTCCTGTAGTTGTTTTTTCTTCCAGCATTAAGTCCGTAAGCCCTACAATTACATTCATTGGAGTGCGCATTTCATGACTCATGTTTGCAAGAAAGACCGACTTTGTCTTGTTTGCAGCTTCCGCTGTGTTACGCGCAAGACGCAGGATTTCATAGGCATTTTCAATTTCTTCAACATACGCCTTATGTTCCCTTAAATCCCTCATATATCCTGCTGCAAGATACTCCCCCTTGTGCAGAAGGCGGACTAGTATTACTTCGCTTGGAAGCGATTCTCCGTTTGAATGTTTATGCATCCATTCAAAACGGTTAATGCCTTCTGCAAAAGCTTTTTCTATATTTTCAAAAGCCATTTCTCTGGATGGACGTCCGTTTGGCTGACATTCTTCTGAATAATTAAAGAAACCTTTGATCACCTTTTCTTTATCCGTTATTCCGAAAAATCTGAGCGTTTCATCATTGCATGTAACAACATTGCACTCCCTGTCAAGCAGGATGCAGCTTAACGGCATTGAGTCAATCAGGGTCTGTGTCAGCTCCGCTTCTGCAGCTGTTTTTTCCATTTTTTTAATGTTGCGCAGATCATAAAGATAACCTAGTACCCTAAAATTATTGTTGTAATTAATGCGTGTCAGCGTCACCTCACACGGTATTAATTCCCCTTCTACGGATTGATGCATCCATTCAAAAACGATTCTCTCTCCGTCAAGCGCGTGTCTTAAAAAACTTTCCGCTTTTTCAAAAGATACCGATCCGTCAGGCTGATGTTCGGGTGAATAGTTATAGAAATTTTCTATGTAGTGCTGTTTTGTGTCGCCTCCGAATAAATTTACAACAGCGTTATTACAGTCTATTATTTTTAAATTTTCATCAAAAATAACAAGACCGATTGAAGCAGAGTCAATCAATTCGCGGGTAAGATCTTTTTCTGCTACTATGTCGCGTTTCATTTCTGCGCGGATAAAGGCGTTTGCGCATATACGGGCTGACGAAACTAAAAATTCCGCAGTTTCATCATCAAAAACCCTTTCCTGTTCATGATCCTGAAAAGCGGCGGCTCCCCATAATTTTCCTTTTATTAAAACAGGTGCTAGAAACATTGACTTAACGCCGAACGGAACAAGAAAAGACGCTTCATCAGGAGACATATTGCTTTCATGAATGTTTACCGTTCCGCCTTTTGAGCAAACTTCAGTCCATTTTAAGATTGCCGGATGACGAGGCAGGATTTTTAATTCCGCATCAAGTTCTGAAGTCCCGCCCTCATCTTTTACCCAGCGGTAAACCTGTCCAAAGCGGTTATTAAAAAGACAGTAAACAATTACGCGATCCAGTCCTGCAGCTTCTGCAATAGGCTGAAGTCCGTTGGACAAAACACCGCTTATATCCTCTTCATTTTCAGAGATAAATATTTCCAGCGCTTTGTTCAGCGCTTTTGTATAGATTTCGCCCGTTTTTCCCATGGTTACTCTCGTGATTTATCCCTGACCCATCTTTGTACAACAGAATCCAGAAGCATCACGTTGAAAGGCTTCGGTAAAAATGCGTTAAAGCCGTTTTCCAGGAAAATCTGCTCGTTTCCTGCTACTGCATTTGCGGTTAACGCGATTATCGGTATGTTTTTTGCGTATATCGTACCTGAATTGCGGATTTCTTTAGTAGCCTCCATTCCGTCCATTCCCGGCATCATGTGGTCCATAAAAACTGCATCATAAACGGGCTCTCCCGCGCTGATACGATCGACTGCGTCCTGTCCGTTTGTTACGCAGTCTACATGCATTTTATACTTACGCAGCATTCCTGCCGCTACATCAAGATTTGTCGGAAGATCGTCAACAAGCAGCACTCTTGCATAATTCAAATTCGGGCGCACCAGTTTTTCATGAAGAAGTTTTCTTTTATCTGAATAATTAAAACTGCGCAGATTTTCAACAGTCTTCTTTCCTATAGGAGTATCATTTACAAATCCCTGGCGTATACGAACATGAAAAACAGTTCCCTTCCCGTACTCGCTTTCTACAGTTATCTCCCCGTCCATTAGTTCCACAAGTTTATTGGTTATGCTTAAGCCAAGACCTGTTCCTTCAATTTCGCGGTTTGCACGCGTATCAACCTGATTATAATCTGAAAATATTTTTATTAAATCTTCCTTGCGTATTCCGATGCCTGTATCTTCAATATGGAAATTGATCCATACATCATCGTTGTCGCGTTTACAGTCAATTCCAAGAGTAATTGTTCCCTCGTGCGTATACTTAAAAGCATTGCTTAAAAGATTATTTAATATCTGTTTTATTCGAAGGTCATCTCCGAAGAGTATACTAGGAAGATTCTCGCTTATATCAAGCTTAAATTTAATCGGTTTTTCTTCGATGCGGATCATGTTAAGCGTAATAATATCGTTTATGTTACTTGCAACATCGTACTGCACCGGCATTAGTTCAAGTTTGCCCGCTTCAATTTTTGAAATATCCAGAACATCATTTATAAGTTCCATCAGGGTATTTCCTGCAGTATTTATTTTACGCAGTTCCTTTCTTGTGTGAACCGGGATTCCGCCTTCTTCCAGCATCAAATCTGTAAGCCCCACAATTACATTCATAGGAGTACGCATTTCATGACTCATGTTTGCGATAAATCTGCTCTTTGCGTTGCTTGCAGAATGTGCAGTTTCCACAGCAGCCTCTAAACTTTTTTGAAGATTAAACAGTTCTGTAACATCATCGGTGCTTCCCACAACGCCCGCAACATTTCCTGATGCATCATATAACGGCGATGTATTGGAACGGAAAATACTTCCGTCAATTTCGCTTATCCAGTCTTGATTTCCTTCGCTAAAAGTTTTTTCTACATTTTCTAAAATATCAAGATGACGGTTTTTCGCTCTCGCCATTTCAAGGTTCTTGCCCGCTAAAAATGACGGCGCTATTCCAAGAGTTTTTAAATACTGCCCTCCGAAGGTCGAAACATTTCTTTTGGTATCGACGCTCCAAATTACTCCCTTATAATTGTCGATTACCGCTTTTAATTCTGCAGTGCGGATCAACACCTGGTTTTCAAGACGCTTTCCTTCACTTCGGTTTCTTAAAAACAATATGAGTATCAGAACAAGTACGATAAACACAAGAGAAGTAGCGCCTATAAACCACGGTCGCTGCGCTTCCACTACCTTGACGCGGTAGTCATAAGTCCTTCTCAGCCACTGTTCAGAGATTCCCTTTGTATCGATTATATTAAGCGCTTTGTTAATTATTGAGCATAATACTGTTTCATCCCTTGAAAAGCCGAATCTTGTTTCTATCGGCTGATCAAAAATAATATTTGACTTATAGCCTGCAAGTTCCTGATAATGAGTTAAGAGCAGGAGTCTTCTTTGAGTCGCCATCACCATGTCAACTTCGCCGTTTTGAAGAGCGTTAAACGCTTCGTCAATGCTTTCATATTCAACTGCAAGCGGATGATCGGGAAACCATTGATGAAAAATTTCCGTATAGGCGGTGTTTTTTGCAAGACCCACTTTTATATTTAAGACTTCATTAATCGTAATATTACGGTAATCCAGTTTTGATATCAGCGCATAATAATCCGGGGGCATTACCTCCTGCGACCATATATAAACATCCTCGCGCTCTCTTGTCCTTATAATATGGGGAAGAAAAGCGGCTTCCTTATTTGTTATTTTTTCCTGAATTTCAAGCCATGAAGCGTTTTCATCGTTGACTGTTATAAATTCAACCCCTGTAAGCGATGATATTTCACCTAACAGATCGTAAAATATTCCCTGCCATTCATTTTCACGGGAATTGTAAAAAGATACAGGATAATTGTCAGGATTCGCGGCTACATTTATTATAGATTTGCTGTTTAAATACTCCCTTTCCTCTTCGTTAAGATATGTGAAAAGTTTATTCTTCATGTAGTCTCGGTAACCAAGAGCGTACAAATAATTTAAATACGGCGTAACTCCATTCTGCTGCGCCTTTGCAACTGCCGATATAACAGGCGCAAGCTCAGGTTTAGAAGCGGCAAGCGAAACCTTGTTAAAGACAAGCGGGAAAAAATCTTCTGCGACCACATCCAGGTATTTATCAAAGACTGATTCTGATACGCTGACGCAGATGTAAGCGTCGGCTTCATCGTTTTTCAGCATGTTATAAATAGCGTCATAATCATTGGAGAACAGCGCTTCATACGTTCCGCTTTCAAGGACTGCAATAACATCGCGCCCTACTGCCGCTCCGTTTTCAAACACATAACGCGGAGGGCGTGAAGCGGCGATTTCCGCAAGAGACGGACTGTTTCTAATCCTCATAGCTTTTACCGGGTGCACTACAATGGTAGGAGTCATGTGAAATAGCCTCAAACGTTCCTCTGTCGCCCTTAGATCGTCTGTTAAATCAATTTCGCCGGAGTTTAATTTTGGGATTAGTTCCCCCCAGCTTAAGCCCTCAATTTCTATTTGTATCCCGAACAATTCGGAAAGCCAACTGCAAAAAAGCGTGACATACCCGCCGATTTCGCCGTTTTCATTAAGAAAACCTTCCGTTGACAATGCCTTCCCGAAAATAAATGTCCTGTTCTGCTTCTGCAGATCTAGAATGGCGTTAATCTCCTCTTCCGTTATCCCGGGGATTTCGCGGAATGTTCTAAAAGGCGGCACACCAGAATACGAGTTATCCTGAACGCCGCCTGTAATATCCTGAAGCTTGCAGCTTAAAAATACAGTAAGAATAAATATTAAAATAAGCGCAGAAACAGTTTTAAGCATCACTTTCATTCAGGTTCTCACACTTCATCAAGAATTTTTTTGATACCGGCTAAAAATGATTCCGCTTCTTCAAGAAAACTCCCGTTTTTTTCAATAATGCCGGAAACATCGTCCGCCTTGGCAAAAGCGTCAAGTTCAACCGCTCCTTCATAAATTTCTGGAGCGCAGATCCATGCACTTATCGACTTAAGACCGTGAATATTTATCGCGTACTCCGGCAAATTCTCTTTCTTAAAGCTGCGAAGTTTTTTAATTGTTTCCGGAGTATTTTTTACAAAGGACTGTAAAGCGGCAATGTAATCTTCAATATCGTCTTCAAAAACTTCAAGCCCCTTTTCAAAATCGAGTCCTGGAATATCAGCTAACAACTGCATTAGATCCTGCACTGCATCATCCTCCCAAAACGCCTGAAGGAAGACTGCTTTTAAGATGCGCGAGTATTTTCATTGCCGCATCAAATTCAAGATCTTCCAGTTTTTGAATAAGGTCTGATATCACAGGTTTGTTTAATCCGGAAACTGAACGAAGGCTGACCCCTGTTTTTTTATCGATTAATTCAAGACATCTTATGTCGCCGCCGTCAAGCAGATACTCAAGTTCATTAAACAGCGCGTTTATTTTTTCGCTTTCCGGGATTTCAGCTTCGTCAGCGGCAAATGCTTCCGTAACGGTATTTTCATTTATATAAATTTTTAATTCTTCAAGGACTGTATCTAACTCATTTCTTAAGCTGTCCATTATAGTTTTATTTGTTTTATTTTCTTCTTTTACAAGGAGCTTTTCAACTTCGTTTGCCGTATTCTGAAGCTGTTCCTTTCCGATAAGCCCCGCGCTGCTTTTTAATGTATGCACAAGCCTGTGCGCTAGCTTTATATATCCGTCGTTTATCGCCTTTTCAATTTCATTTAAAATATTATTGTAGTTTTTTATAAAATTGTTTAAAAGCTTCATTTTTAATTTATTATCACCTAACATATCAAGCTGAGACATTTCTGAAGAAACAAACGGCATTTTAACTATTGGCGTAAAATATTTATCTAAGCAGTTTAACAGTTCCTGAAAAGTGAAGGGTTTATTTAAGCAGTCGTGCATTCCGTGAACTTCGTACTGTTCCAAATCCGCCTGCTCGCTGTTAGCTGTCAATGCTACAACCGGGCTTCCGGTTTTTAATTTGCAAATTTCATCGGAAGCGTCAAGCCCGTTCATTTCCGGCATGAAAATGTCCATGAAAATTAAATCAAAGGCTTTTAACCCGTCATCGATTCTGTTTTTAACTATTTTTAATCCTTCCGCTCCGTTATCCGCCATCGTGATTCTGAATCCCAGCCTTATTAAAAAACCGTGAATTAATTCCTGAATCATGTTGTTGTCTTCGCAGACCAGAATATCACCTGTAAAAAGCGGTTTCTCCATTTGTTCATTCATAAATACAGACCCTGTTCCTTCCGGTATTTTTTGCGGTGTAAAGAGCTCTGTCTGCTTTTAAAATAAATTCATGCAGGGAACAGGATAATGTGGGCGTGTGCGCATTAATCCCTATACTGACCGTCATCTTTGTAATATCGCCGTTGTCGCACGGAAGTTCCGCAGCTTCGATATTAAGCCGTATCTGCTCTCCGATATCCAACCCGCCTTTAGAAACTGAATTGGGAAGCAGCACTATAAACTCCTCCCCTCCCCAGCGCGCTGCAAAGTCCGAAGTACGCTTCAAAGTCTTTGTTAAAATTTCTGCAACAAGACAGAGAGCCTTGTCGCCGTGCTGATGACCGTAGTTATCGTTATAATTTTTAAAGTGATCGACATCTATCATAAGGAGGCAGAGCGAGACGCTTTCCCTTGTAGCCCTTCCCCATTCCTGCTGAAGGCGGTTATCAAAATTACGGCGGTTCGGTATCCCCGTTAGCTGATCAATCATGCTTAAATTTTCTATTGTACGCAGTTGGTTTATAATTCTTATTTGCTGATGAACCCTCAGTTTTACAATCATGTCGTCAAAGGGTTTGCTTATATAATCCGCTGCGCCGAGTTCAAGCCCTTTTTTTTCATCATCGTGGTTATTAAGCCCCGTAATAAAAATTACCGGAATGTGAGCGGTTTTTTCTGAGTCCTGAAGCGTCTTAATAACCTGATACCCGTCCATATCCGGCATAATTATGTCCATTAAAATTAAATCGGGTAAGTATTTTTCCGCTATATTGACAGCGGAAACGCCGTCAGAGGCGATGCGGATATTGTACTCCGCCTGTAAAATGTGAGAGAGCATTAAAAGATTGGATTTATCGTCGTCTACTATAAGAAGGGTATTTTTCTTTACGCCGTCCATGTTTTATCCTTCAGTTAAGAATACTATAACTCCGGGAAAATAACAATGAGCGGTCAGGAGGATGAGATTAAACTAAAAAGTTTTACAAGAATTTACTTTAACTGTTTATTTTTCAGGCAGATAACGTGTAAGAATCTCCATTATTTCGTTAAAATCCAGTGGTTTTCCGATATGACCGTTCATCCCTGCTTCAAGGCATTTGTCAACGTCTTCCTTAAAAACATTAGCTGTCATTGCCACAATGGGAATATCCTCCGCCTTCTTAAAACCAAGGCTGCGGATCTGCCGCGTCGCTTCTATTCCGTCCATCTGAGGCATCTGCATATCCATGAAGATCATGCCGTATTTATCCGGAGATGTTTTAAATTTTTCAAGCGCTTCTGCTCCGTTTTCGGCGCAGTCAACATCGAGTTCCAGCGGCTCTAAAAGCGAGAGAACGATCTCGCGGTTAATTTCGATATCTTCTGCAAGCAGGATACAGCAGTTTTTAAAATTCATCCCTTCATTGGAATTCGTTTCCGTTTTAACCGCGCCGCTTCCCAGTGCAGAGCCGCGCTTTAGTTGAACCGTAAAAGCAAAAACCGCTCCGTTTCCAAAAGTCGATTCTACCCAAATCTTCCCGCCCATAAGTTCGACAATTCTTTTACAGATAGAAAGCCCAAGCCCCGTTCCGCCGAATTTACGGGAGATATTATTTTCCGCCTGTTCAAAAGATGAAAAAAGACGCCGCTGCTGATCCGCGGAAATGCCAATCCCGGTATCCTTAACTTCGATTTTGATTGTGCAGACTCCGGTGTCTTCTCCTGCAAAGTGCGCCTTTAACCAGATCGATCCCTTTTCCGGAGTGAACTTGATTGAGTTTGTAAGCAGATTAGTAACAACTTGCGTAAGGCGCTGATCGTCTCCCACAAGAATTTTTGGAATGTCGGAGTCAACATAGAACGAAAAATTTTGTTTCTTTTCTTCAAGGCGGAAACCTGCAATGTTTATCGCTTTCTGCAGAAGTTTTTCAAAATCGAATTCCGCAGGAGACAGCTCAAACTTTCCCGCTTCAATTTTTGACATATCAAGGACATCATTTATTACGCCCAGAAGATGATTCGACGCTCCCTGAATTTTTTCGAAAGCGTAATCTTTTTTCTGAGTACCGCCCGCGTTTTTGCCAATCTGCGTCATCCCGATAATTGCGTTCATTGGGGTGCGCATTTCATGACTCATGTTGGAAAGGAAATTACTTTTCGCCCTGCTGGCTTCCTTTGCCTCATCAAGAGCGGCTTCCAGTTCTACGGCTGTTGCGCGTAACGTCATGGTAAGGTCGTTTCTTAAAAGAGCCTGCGCAACCAAAAGACTGCCGGAGCGCAGTATCGATTCTTCAGTATCCGTAAACATCCGCTCATTATGGCAGTCGTCAAAACCGACAAAACCCCAGAAACGGTCCCTTAAAAAAACGGGGACAACAAGTATTGAAAGTATCCCCTGCGGCGAAAGCTGCGCCTGAGTGTTGGAATCCATTTCGCGCACAAGACCGTTTATGCACTGACCCGCGGAAAGTTTCGCATTCCATTCGGGAATATTTTCGTCGTAGGGAATGTCGACAGTATACTCGTTGTTCTGCTGCGGTTCTGCGCCGCCAGACCATTCATAGAGCTGTGTGCAGTAGAGTCTTCCGTTGACATCGTGGTTCTTCCAGATGTACACGCGGTCTACATTTACCGCCTCTCCCATCATCCGCATACAGCGCGTAATGGCGGTGTCAAATTCATCAACTTCCGCTTCCAGTAATTGTTTGGCGACATTGTTTACAGTATCAAGGAGGATGTTTTTCAGTTTCCATTCAATCTCTGATGCGGAAACATCGGGGACAATGATATCAGAAACTCTTAAACTTCCCGTGTTATGCGAATTTGCCATAATCTACCGCTGCACCCTTCCCGACGCATTGCCGCCTGCAAGTTTTTTTACCTCATCTGCGCTTACAAAATTAAAGTCGCCTTCTATTGAATGTTTAAGGCAGCTTGCAGCAACAGCAAACTCAAGCCCCTCCTGAAGAGGCATTTCTTTAAGGGACGCATAGATCAATCCAGCGGCAAAACTGTCACCGCCTCCTACCCTGTCCACTATATGAACTCCGTATTTTTTTGAAAAGCAGTATTCTTTTCCGTCATAGATCATTGCAGACCAGTTGTTGTCGTTAGCTGAAATTGATTCGCGGAGCGTAATAGCCGCTTTGCTGAAACCGAAACGCTTTACAAGAGCGGAAGCAACATCTTTATAACCATCACGGCTTATTGTTCCGGAGTTTACATCGCTGCCTCCCGCGCGGATACCGAAAACGTCTGATGCGTCTTCTTCGTTAGCGATGCAGATATCGACATACTCCATTAATTTTCCCATCACTTCTCCGGCCTTTTCGCGTGACCAGAGATTCTGCCTGTAGTTTAAATCGCAGGAGACTAAAATGTTTTTTGATTTTGCACTCCTACATGCGCAAAGGCAGATTGCCGCGGCGCTTTCGGAAAGAGCGGGAGTGATTCCTGTAAAGTGAAACCAATCAACACCGTTAAAAATTTTATCCCAGTCAAAGTCGTTTTCATCAGCCTGAGAAATTGCAGAATAGGCGCGGTCATAGATAACCTTGGAAGGACGCTGGGACGCGCCTTTTTCAAGGAAGTAGATTCCAACCCTGCCGCCTCCTCGGACTATCATCGACGTGTCGACGCCGAACTCCCTTAATTTATTTACTGCTCCCTGACCAATTTCGTGCTTCGGGAGTTTTGTTACAAAAGCGGCGTCAATTCCAAAACCGGAGAGCGAGACAGCGACATTTGCTTCACCGCCGCCGTAAGTTGCGCCGTAAGAGCCGGCTTGAACAAAACGGAGATAACCTTCCGGCGCAAGACGCAGCATTATTTCGCCGAATGTAATTACTCTGCTCATATTAACTCCTTCGTTAATATTATGAACGAACTTTAATTTTTTTTCCATGCACAGTAAAAATAAAATTTTTAAGTACAATTGATCTGAAATTACCCCGCCGTTATAATCAACATAATGAACATAAAAATCGATGCCGCAAAAATTAAAGCCCTTGCTATTGATCTTGACGGAACAACTCTCCTTCCCGACACGACCCTTGGAAAGAGAACCTGCAGCTGTTTACAAAAACTGATTGCCGAAGGGATGCAGATAATAATCGCCACGGGAAGAGCCGTGGAATCTTCTGAACGTTACAGGAACGAAATCGGAGCGGAAGGACCGATGGTTTTTTTTAACGGAGCCGAAATCGTAGATGTCCCGCTTGGGAAAATTCTATATGCAAATTTAATCGGGAATGACGTTGTCGGTTATGGAATCGAGATCGCAAGGGATCTTGGAGTTCATTATCAGGTTTACCTTCCCGCAGGAATATCGCCGGATACCGGGAAGCCGGACTCAAACCAAAAATTTGAAAATCTTTTAATAGAAAAAGAAAGCCCTGAATCTCAGTACTATTTTGAACACACGGGAATAAAACCGCTTGTAAAGGATTTAAAAAAAACCGCCGCTCTGCCTGATTTAAAGGGATGTATAAAGGGGATGTTTATAGCAGATCCATCCTTCCATGATGAGATCCGAAAGAGAATGTATTTGCGTTTCGGCGACAGCATAAACATCCTGCGCAGTTTTCCTACATTTCTTGAAGTGTTGAATAAAGGGGTATCGAAGGGAGACGGGCTTAAGATCGCAATGGAACACAGGGGATTAAAACCTGACGAGGTGATTGCATTCGGCGATGAGGAGAATGATCTGTCCATGTTTGAAGCTGTAAAATACTCCGCCGCTCCATTAAACGCAAGGGAAAAAATCCGTGAAGCGGCAGGCTTCGTTTACGGTTCAAACGCCGAAGAAGGACTTGCGGCTTTCCTGGAAGAAACCTTCTTTTAAATCGTTATTGATCTCGACATTAATTTTAATTTTCTATATAATTCTCGTTATGATTTTTCCTTTAAAAGACCTTATCGAATACGGCAGCAATATGTATGAAATAACCACCGCCGCTTCCAAAAGAGCCTTCCAGCTTTCCACAGTCCTTGAAAAAGAGGAAAAAGAGGACTTTGATGGGAAGATGGTCGCCCTTGCAGCGCAGCAGGTTTTTACCCAGGAAGTGATGTTCCGTATGGAAAGCGAATAGATCGATCGATTGGAAACCGTTCTAGTCCTCTTTGGACCTACTGCCTCCGGCAAAACCAGTATCCTTTTAAAACTTTTCGGCAAAGAAAGCGACCTTAAGGTTGAAGTGGTTTCCGCCGATTCCATGCAAGTCTACCGCGGAATGGACATTGGTACTGCAAAACCTTCTATAGAAGAGCGTTCTATTCTTCCGCACCATTTAATCGATATCCGCGATCCTTCACAGCAGTTTAATGCAGGAGACTTTGTCCGTCTTGCAGATGATGCGTGTCTGCAAATAGCGGCGCGCGGAAAACTCCCGGTTGTTTCAGGCGGCACCGGTTTTTATTTAAAAAATTTTATCATGGGGTTAAGTGAAGCGCCTCCCTGCAGCGATGAAGTCCGCAGTAATTTAAAACGGGAACTTGAGGAAAAGGGAGCTGCTTTTTTAATGGAGGAACTTGCTGCAGGCGATCCTGTAAGCGCAAACCGTATCCATATCAATGACGAGTACCGTCTTTTGCGCGCTTTGGAAGTACTGCGTTTCTGCGGCAAACCGCTCTCCTCGTTTGAGATGAACGCTGTAAAAAAAAGAGAGCGTTTCCGCTTCGTCGTAATAGGGCTTTCAAGACCAAGGGATGAATTATACAGCCGCATAAACTTACGCTGTGCAAAGATGTTCAGTAAGGGGCTGCCTGAAGAAGTACTGCGTCTTTATAAAGCGGGATATACCCCGAATGATCCTGGACTTCGCGCAATCGGTTACAGGGAGTTTTTTGTTGAAGAAGACGGAAAGTGGCGGCTTTCAAATGACATTGACGGAGTGCAATCCTTAGCCGCGCAGAACAGCCGCCGTTATGCGAAACGCCAAATCACTTTTTTTTCAAGCTTACCCGGCGTAAAATGGATAGATGCAGGGGATAACGATTTTGAAACTGCCAGGCTTATCAAAAAAGAACTTGAAAATTGTAAATTAACATAAAAAGTGTTAAACTCTTACGCCTGATAAAAACCAGATTGAAAACCAGTGGCATATCGTTCCAAGAAGAACAAACACATGCCAGACGATGTGCGTCCCGCGGATTTTCTTTTTTCGATACCAGATAGTTCCCATAGTATATGCAACGCCGCCTGCGATCAAAAGAATTAAACTTATTAAAGGGATCGAACGCGTAAGCGGGATAAAGCCCACGATGATGACCCATCCCATAAGTATATAGGCGGCTACTTCGATTTTTTTAAATTGCTTACGGTTTAATATGTAAAGCGTAATGCCAAGAAGAGCGAGCGACCACTCCACTGCAAGAATACTCCAGCCCCATGCGCCTTTTAATCCAATTAAGCAGAAGGGAGTGTATGTCCCTGCGATAAAAATATAAATTATCGAATGATCAATTATACGCAGTATTTTTTTAGCTCCTTCGTGCTGTATCGCATGATAAAGCGTTGAAACAAGGAACATTGCGATCATGGTAATTGTAAAAAGAAGGACAGCGGTAATGTCGATGCTTCCGCCTCTTGGTTTATTAAAGAATCCTCTTGTTTGAAGGTTTAAAAGTACAAGCCCCGCTACAGCGGCAAGAGCTCCAAGACCGTGCAAAATCGAATTCGCTATTTCTTCGCCTATGGTATATAAAGGCAGTACCGCCTGATTTTTTGTTTCATTCATGCAGATTTAGACCTGCATAAAGTCAGATGGTTGCGCCGATTTTATCCGAACAGCGCTTTTTCGATACGCTCAAGCAATAGCCTTGGTTCATAAGGCTTCCTTATATAATCAACCGCTCCAAGCGAAAAACCGTGATGCACATCCTTAATTTCGCTGTGCGCGCTTAAATATATAACAGGAATATTTTCCGTCAGCGGATTTGTTTTAAGCTGCCTTATTGTATCAAAACCGTCCATCCCCGGCATGTCAATATCCAGAAGAATTAAATCCGGGACATTGCTTTTATTTTCCAAAAGACGGAAAAGATGCAGCGCGGACGGAGCTGTTACTACGCTGTACTCTTTTTCCAGTAAAATCTTTCCCATGCGCAGATTAACGATATTATCGTCTACTAAAATTATGCGTTTTCCCCAATGCATACTGCCTTCCTATTTGTTAGCTGAAATTAACTCTTCAATTGTTTTTAGCGCGCTTTCAAAATCCATCATCAGAATATCGTCGGATATCTTCTGCAGCGCTTTCGTTGTTTTTGAATCGAGCGGTTTTTCCTTTAACCCGCTCATTATGCGATCAATTTCAAAATCATCTTCGGCTTTTAGAGCTTGTGAAAGTTCATTTAAATACGGAATGTACTCAGATAAATCCCCCGCTCCTGCGTCATTTTCCGTCTGTATTTTATCAAGAGCCAAGCCGATATTTTTTTCCAGTTCCGCAAGCTTATCTGTAAAACTCTTAACATTTTTCTTAATAGCCGCAAGATCCCCTGCATGACCCGCCGCTTCAAGCGAAGCCGCTTCTGCAGAAATCTGCGCCGCGCCAAGGCTTGCAGACGCGCTTTTTAACGCGTGAACCTGAGTGGTAAAATCGGAAAGGCTTTCTGCATCCGGTGTTTTCATAATAACGGGCAGTCTTTCTGCAATGTCCTTTTTAAAAAGTGAGAGTATCTGAATATAATCGGAAAAATTCCCGCCGATATTTGCAACGCCTTTTGCCGTATCCATATTTTTAATGGAAATAGGCTGCGGAGCTGCGCTTTCCTGTTTGTTTTTTGCAGCTCCCGCTTTTTCCCTTTTTTCTTCCGGTATCCACTTTACAAGCATTTCATCAAGTTTGGATACATCTATCGGTTTTGCAAGAAAATCATTAAAGCCTTTTTCAAGGAACACCTCTTGCATTCCCGCAATCGCATTAGCCGTTAATGCTATTATCGGTATAGATTTAAACCGCTCTCCGTCAAGCGCGCGTATCGCGGCGGTCGTTTGAATTCCGTCCATTTCCGGCATCATGTGATCCATAAACACGATGTCATATTCATTTCGTTTTACAAGTTCGACCGCCTGTATACCTTTTAAAACAGTGTCCGTTTCCGCATGATACGGCGACAGAAGCCCCTTTGCAACTTTTAGGTTTGTACTTATATCATCAACGACAAGCAGCCTTGCTTTCGGAAAGGTAAACCGCATTACTCCCGATAAATCGGAGTCATCGTTAAATGTTTTAATATCCTCTTTCCCGTTAAGAACATTCGCAATGGAAATCGACTGTACAGGTATCGAAATAAAATGCACATTCGGAATAAACGCTTCAACTCCGTGTTCTGTCATAAGAACTAGAGGCGGCGCTTTCCCTCCTTTAAAAGCTGATTTTTCCTTTTCCATAAATGGCTTTATTTTTTCATAAAGACCGTAACCGGAAAAAACATAAGACCACTGAGCTTGATATAACACCGTGGAAAAATCTTCCAGAGTCGTTACTGTTTTATGCGGAACTTTCATATATGAAAGAGCCCATGAAACAGATTTTGCATAAACAATTCTTCTTTCATAAACGAGTACTTTCTTTTTTTCTGGCTCATTAACTGCAGCAAAAGGTTCATTGGAACTTGCGTCCTGCGGAATCATGACTGTAAAAGAACTCCCCGTTCCGTAGACGCTTTCTACATTTATATCTCCTCCCATTGCAAGACAGAGCCGTTTTGTAATCGCAAGCCCAAGCCCAGTCCCTTCTATTCCGCGGTTTTCCTTTGTTGCAACCTGGGCAAAATCGCCGAACAATTTGGGAAGGTCCTCTTCTTTTATTCCTTTGCCGGTATCGGAAACGGTTATTTTAAGCCAAACTTGATTTCTCTCTGCCTGTACGCCGCGTTTTACCAAAGTAATCGTAAGGCTGATATGCCCTTTTTCAGAATACTTGATCGCATTTGTAAGAAGGTTTAACAAAATTTGACGCAGACGGATTTCATCGCCAATCAGGTTGTTTGGAATATTTCCGTCAATGTTTGTAAAAAACCGAATCGGTTTATCTGTTATGCGCATACGAATTATGTTTACAATATCGTTAACCATCGAGGCAAATAAATATTTTTCCGGAATTATTTCCAGCTTACCCGCTTCAATTTTAGAAAAGTCAAGAATATCATTTACAATCGATATTAAATTTGTCGCGGCCTGTTTGATGTCATGAATATCGCTGCGTGCGTCTTCCGGGAGATCCCTTCTAAGAAGGAGTTCCGCCATTCCGGTGATCGCATTCATCGGCGTTCTAATTTCGTGACTCATGCTTGCAAGAAAATTGCTCTTGGATTGATTTGCGTTTTCCGCTTCTTCCTTTAGTTCTTTTAATCTCCTGTTCTGACTTTTTATTTCGTCAACAATGCTAAAAACATACTCTGCAGTTTCATCAACATTGTGCTGATAAACAACCAAAAGCCTTTCTATGTCTTTTTTAGAAACGCTTGACTGCGTAACCATCGCGCCAAGGTTTTTCATGATCGCTTCATGATTTGCAAGGGCGGATTTGCTTTCCATGCTTCCTTTTAAATAAGAGATCGTAATATTTAAAAGTTCGCTTCGGCTTACAATATCAAAAACAAGCGATTTTAATTTGCTGTCTGTATAATGGAAAAGACGCTTTGCTTTAAAAGGATCAACAGTCCCCTCCTCCGGAAGCGTCCCGAAAAAGACTGCAGTAAGCGTCTGATTATGATGAGTGAAAAGCTCCTCGCCGTAGGTGTTAAAGCCAATCATCGGGCATTGACTGAATATGTTGTTAAACGTATCTGTTAAGCTTAGTTCTTTTATTTCCAAATAGCGCAGGACGCAGTTAAAAAGAAGGCAGCCCTGTATCCCGGGAAGAAAATGCGCGGCGGCTGCAAGACCGTTTTGAGTGTGGGAAATGATGTCGCCCTGTTTTAAAAGGAACACCCTTGTTCCCGCTTCTATGTAGCAGTAAAACTGAAGCCCCTTCCCGTCAATTACTGCGTTCGGACTTCTTACATAGATACTGTCACCAAACTTTAATCCTACAGGATGTTTTGCAAAAACATTTGCGTCTAACTTACTTACATCGTCAATCCCAATCTGCTGTGCATAAAAAGTTGCGGCGTCCTTTCCGTTAATTTTCCATGCGATCCTCTTTTTTGTTTCTACTCTTGTGATGGTAAAGGAAGTATCGGTAGGAATGTAATGCACATAATGGTTAAAAAAGAAAGGTATCTTCATTTTTAAAATGGCTGCAACAAGACCGTCACCGGAAAGTTTATCCCCAGCGCTTACAAGAGTTTTTGTGAAGGTAAGCTCATCCGCCGCAGCTCCCCCGACAAAAGCCATGTTGAAAACCTGCTCTAAAGAAAACTCCTTCACTATTAATTCGCCAAGGCAAAGACCGTCAAAAAAGAGAAGCCCAAGGTATTCATCGGGATTTATGTTCTCTCCTTCGGTTTGTTTTTTAAGTTCTGCAATTGCGGTTTTGGCGGCGCGGATCGGGTCGTCTTTAACGCCTTCCTGAAATGACACATAAACCTGTTCAACTTCGCTTGAGGAGAGGGACATAGCTGTAATTCCGCTTTCAATTGCGCCGCCGCTGGACCAACCGCCAATCATGGAAGCGCCGATACATTCTGCTCCGGGGAATGCGCCGGAAATCGCTTTCTGCGGTTCATATTCTTCAAAAGACGGTGAATAAAAATAAACCACCGTTTTTATTTCAGGCTG
>Ga0082212_10005638_pt1 | contig 17009 bp, 15 predicted proteins | sample TergutNt197P3_FD_71548 | JGI IMG/M metagenome (GOLD analysis project Ga0082212, IMG submission 71548) | Neocapritermes taracua P3 segment gut microbial communities from Petit-Saut dam, French Guiana - Nt197 P3 | ecosystem: Host-associated > Arthropoda: Insects > Digestive system > Gut ... | reverse complement strand
CATACCGCGCAGCCCCTGATGGGCAGAAAGTGAACAGTTACCTGTTCCTTAGTAATAGCTTTCCTCTTTGCCTTCTTCGCGCAGGGATACGAATATCGGGAACTGCAGGCTGTGAAGCCCGGTCTTTTTATCGCTGCTTTCTTCTTTGTACTTGACCTCGATCACCCGCCCGGCGAGACTGTCGCGAATGAGCCATAACTCATCGCGCTGCTCGTCCGTCATACCGGAACCGACGTTCAGCGTGTTCCCCTTGTAATCAACCGTGAAAGCGCCCAGTTTCCCGGCCAGCCTGCCGGAGCCCTCTTCGACGGAAAGCACCTTCAGGTCGACTGTATAAAATCTCTTGACTTTTAGTATGCCGTTATGGCGCTTGCGGTAGTATTTTGAGTCGCGGTTGAGCATAAGGCCTTCTTTATCCTCGCTCACCATTTTGTCAAGGTAAAAATCTATCATAGCCCGATCGTCGCCTTGATACAGCATCTCAACCAGAGTTACGCTGCGCAGGCCGAGTCCGGCCACCTTTTCGCCTATCATTTTGAGAGTGGTAAGGCGTTCCTTGTAAGTAAGGACGCTTTCGCCGACGACAAACTCGCTTTTGGGCAGCGCGTCGAAGATGACAAGCTGCATGGCGCTCTTGTCGGCGTCGTCCTGGCTGAGTATCCCCGTGCCGACGCGAAAGTTTTCGTTGTCCGAGACCCCTTCGGTGTTGCGCCTGACAAGCTCGCCGTCAAGCACCCAGTCCGCGGGATCAGGGAAGAGACGGCCGATGTCATCGGTGATATGATCGAGGCCTGCGAATTCCTTACCCTGGCGGCTGATTATTTTGCCTTCAAAAAATGTGCCGCGCACGCCGTTGAGTTTTTGAGAGAGCGAGAACCATTCGTTTTCTTTAAACGGCGATTTGTCAATATTGTACGACTGCTGGACTTCCCATTGAGGTATGAACTCCGCGCCGAAGGCCTTGTTAACAGACTTGACGTCGCACCCGATCCGGGCGCTTTTTGTGATGATAGAGACATATAACTCTCGCATGTCCGGCGCCTGCTCGTCGAGCGAAGCCCTGATATTCGCAATGATCTCGTCTGTGCCGGTGTTGCGTGAAAAGAGGTACTCCATCAACTCCGGAAATGAAGCGAACTCTGCGGTCGGCGCCTTTTCAACTTCTTTCGAGATTTTCTTCGCGGATATACCTGTGATAAGAAACGGGTTGAGAAGGCATGCGATGATACGCCTGAAGCGCTCGTTTTCACTATTTTCGATAAGGATGCTCTTTTTCTCGTTGTTCGAGCTTGTCGCCGCCAGTAACTCGAACAGCTCTTTTACATATCTGTCGTCTTCGTGGTCGCTGTACATAATGATCTCCTTTTCTATTTTTGCCGGGGAGTTGTCGCAGGGGAATCACAGTTACTGTTTCGTCAGCAGGCAGCAGCATTCGATGTGCGCGCATCTGGGGAACATATCGAACGGCTCGATGCTTTTAAGAGGATAGCCGAGTTCGCGGAAAATCCTGAGATCGCGGGCGAGCGTGGCGGGATCGCACGATATGTAAACAACGCGTTCCGGGGACAGGTCGGCAATCGCTCCGATAGTTTCAGGAGTTAATCCGCGCCTCGGCGGGTCTGTGACGACGACTGCGGGTTTCACGTTGTCTTGCTTTAGCGACACGGCGGCTGAAGCCGCGTCGGCGCAGATAAACTCCGCGTTCGTTATCCCGTTTCGCGCCGCGTTTTCCCGGGCGTCCGCAACGGCGTCGCCGACGATCTCCGCGCCTATAACGCGCCCGGCGTATCCCGCGAGCAGGAGCGTTATCGCGCCGGCGCCGCAGTACAGATCCAGAGCCGTGTCGTTTTCCCGCAGAGCGGCAAACCCGGCGGCGGTATTGTAAAGACGCTCGGCCTGGCTGTGGTTTATCTGATAAAATGAGCGAGGCGACAGACGGAACTCCATGCCGCACAGTATATCGGTGATATGGCTGTCGCCCCAAAGAGTTTCAAAACTGCCTGAAAAGACAGCGTTACCCCGTGACCTATCAGTGTTTATTGCGATGCTTGCGGTTTCAGGGCAGTTTTCCAATATCGCGCCGACAAGATCATCGACGCCGCCTATATCATTGTTAGCGGCGACGAGCGCTATCTGCGCCGTGTTTGTCGCAGCCGCCCGGCGGCAGAACAAACGGCGGATACACCCTGTCCGGGACGTTTCGTCGTACGGGCGTATCTGATGGTCGTCCATCCATTTTGTGAGGGCGGCGGCCGAGCGGTTGGCTGCGTCGGCCTGAATCGCGCACGTTTTCACCGGAACGATCTCGTGGCTTCGTTCCCTGTAGAACCCTGCGGCGGCGCGGCCTTTTTCCTCGCCGATGACGTAAACGGCTTTGTTGCGATAGTTTTCGACGCTGTCCGCTCCGGCGACGGGCGGGACGTCGATACTAAGCCCGCCGACGCGGCGCAGCGCGTCCTCTACGCGCGCGCGCTTGAGTTCCAGTTCCTCGTCATAGTCCATGTGCATGAAGTCGCAGCCGCCGCATTTACCGAAATTTTCGCACGCCGGTTCAACCCTGCGCGGCGATCGCTTTATGATCCCCGTCGTTTTAGCATACGCGATATCACGCGAAACTTTGAGTATTTTTACTTCGCATACCTCGCCCAGCAGCGCGTTTTTTACGAAAACGACATGTCCGCCTATTCGAGCGACGCCAAGGCCCGACGAGTTGTATCCGTCTATCGTGACGATGCGTTCGGAATTTTTGGTTATCTCAGACATAAGCCGCTCCAGTTGATTAGTTAAAGCAGTTCATGGGACGCCGGGGATGAACTCTGATGACGCGTGAATCGTCAGGCGGAGGCCGGCAGACGCACATCCCGAGGTAGGGATAAAGCGATGGTATATTGTTGAGGCCGGCCACGCGACTTTTCATGCGAATCAGAGTACAGACGCGGCGTCCCATGAGCTGTGACGATAGGGTCGTCCTGTATGATCCAGTTCTCGTAGCCTTGCGTTTTCTTCTGCGCTTTATTGTACCACAAATCACCGGACTATTGTTAAGAAAAATTATTAGCGCGCCCGGGCTTTACAAAGGCTGCTGAAAAGTGATAACATGTTGACCGGAGTGAGTTCCGGTTGACCGGAGTGAGTTCCGGCGCGACGCGAAAAGCGCTGAAACGCGCCGTATCGGCGCTGCGGGCGCCCGGCGCGGCTAACATTTGAAATGGGGCCTTTGGTATGGATAGCAAACAAAGCAGAAATTTTCTTTCGATTTTACTGACGCTGGCTCTGACGCTGACGCTTACAGCGACAGGCGCTTCCGGCGTGGCGTACGCTGTCGGCCCGGCGTATGCCGCGGAGACAGACGGGCATAACATCGGAGCGGTCATCGCGGATACGGCAGCTTTCATTATTGAAACTGTGCCTGAGCCCGCCATTGGCCAGATGGGAGGCGAATGGGCGGTCATCGCTCTGGTTCGTTCGGGCGCGGAAGTTCCTGAAAGCTATATCCGCGATTATTACGACAGAGTCGCCGCGCAGATCGATATTGTCCGCGGACTTCTATCATCAGTTAAATACTCTGAATACTCGCGCGTCGCGCTCGCTATCGCCGCGGTCGGGGCGGACCCGCGAAACGTCGGGGGATACGATACCCTCGCTCCGCTGTCCGATTATGATATGACTGTGAATCAGGGCGTCAACGGGCCTGTTTTCGCGCTTATCGCGCTTGGCGGGACCGGCACAGGCGACGAAGAGATCATAGAACGTTATATCGGGTATATACTCGGGAGGCAGCTTGCTGACGGCGGGTTCACGCTATCCGGAACAGTCTCGGATCCGGATACGACAGCGATGGCGCTGACGGCTCTGTCGCCGTACAGTTCGCGTGCGGACGCGCGGCCTGCTATCGACAGGGCGCTTGACCGGCTGTCGCAGATCCAGCAGCAAACAGGGGGGTTCACGAGTTTTTCGTCTACTAATTCGGAAAGCGTTTCACAGGCAATAATCGCGCTGTGCAGCCTCGGCATAACGATGGACGACGCGCGGTTTGTCAAGAATGGGAACACGCTTCTGGATAACCTTTTGACATACAAAACGGAAGGCGGCGGGTTCGAACACGAGCGCGGCGGCGGCGTCAGCCTTATGGCGACCGAGCAGGCGCTTTGCGCGCTGGCGGCGCTGCGCCGCTGTGAAGCCGGGCAAAACGCGCTGTACGATATGAGCGACGCGCCGCCGCTGCCCGGCGCGGCCGCCGGGGGCAGGGAAGGCGCGCATCCGGACGTCAGTGTTCCGGGAGTCACAGGAACTGCTGTCGAGTTTAACGACATAGACGGCTTTGGCGGCGGAACTGCGGTCCGGGCGCTTGCCGAGAGAGGAATAGTGACCGGTTATTCAATGGATAGCTTTGCTCCGGAGAGGACCATCACACGCGCGGAGTTCGCCACGATCGCAGTCCGGGCGCTCGGCCTCGGTCTGACCGGAGGCGCTGGCGGGTCCGGCGACGCCTCCGGAGGCGTCGTGTTCTTTGACGTTCCCGCAGGGAGTTGGTTTTTCGATTATGCGCTTACGGCGCACGGGTACGGCATAATAGAGGGCAGGGGAGAGGGCGTTTTCGACCCGGGCGGTACGATCACCCGGCAGGAGGCGGCCGTGATCATCGCGCGCGCGGCGAAACTCTGCGGGATGAACGAAACGTTTGACTCTGCCGCCATACGGAATATACTTTCTCAGTTTATAGACTACAGGAGCGCGGCCCCGTGGGCTGCGGAAGCGCTGGCGTTCTGTTACCACTTCGGGATCCTGGACGACAGCGAGATAGAGATACAGCCATCGTCGCCGGCGTCCAGGGGCGAAACGGCCGGGATGGTGTTCCGGATGTTGAGCAGGGCGGGTCTATTGTGACGGAGCTGGTTGGATGAGAAAACATAAGAATAAAATAATAGCGGGGGCGATAATTGCCGTCGCGCTGGCGGTTTCGTTCTTCTGGGGCGGCGCCGGAGGTTTCGGCGGTTCGTTCCGCTCGCGCGACAGCGACAGAGGCGGAGCGCCGGAGGATAACGGTGTCCGGGCGACTAACGACCGGACGGCTCAGCCAACGCCAACGCTGACGCCCGAAACACAGTCGACGCCGACGCTATCACCCGAAGCGCAACCAACGCCGACGCCATCGCCGGGCGCGCAGTCAACGCCGACGCTATCACCCGAAGCGCAACCAACGCCTTCGCCATCGCCGGGCGCGCAGTCGACGCCGACGCTATCACCCGAAACGCACCCAACGCCATCGCCGGGCGCGCAGCCGACGCCAACGCCGACGCTATCACCCGAAACGCACCCAACGCCATCGCCGGGCGCGCAGCCGACGCTGACGCCAACGCCCGGCGCGCAGCCGACACCGACGCCGTCCCCGTCACCGACGCCTTCGCCATCGCCCACAGCGGCGCCTGCTGTTAACTCGCCGCCTCAGGACAATCAGGACGGCGAAATGACAGTCACGCTCATAATAAACTGCGCAGCGGTACTGGACAACATGGACAGGCTGACTGAAGGAAAAGCGGGTCTCATCCCCTCTGACGGTATCATTTTCAGCGGGACAGTAGTTTTTTATGAAGACGAGAGCGTTTTCAACGTCCTGTTGCGCGAGGTCAGAAAGAACAGGATACACATGGAGTTCGTGAACATTCCGTTTTACAACAGCGCGTATATCGAGGGCATAGCGAACCTGTACGAGTTCGACTGCGGCGATGGTTCCGGCTGGATGTACAGCGTCAACGGGCAGTTCCCCAACTACGGCAGCTCCCGTTACACGCTTAGCGACGGGGACGTTGTCGTGTGGCTCTACACCTGCGACAGAGGCGCCGACGTCGGCGGCGGCGACGCCGCGGGATCGTACGGTTTCGGATGATGAAACAGGAGTGGTATGCATTGACAATGGAACTGCGTGAAAAGGCGCTCGGGCTGCCGTTGCTGCCCGGCGTATATATTATGAAGGACAAACAGGGGCGCGTTATATACGTCGGTAAAGCCAGACAGCTGAAAAACCGCGTCAGCAGTTACTTCAGCGGCGCGCACGATGTGAAGACCGAAGCGATGACGTCGAGAATAGCGGATTTTGACGTCATTATCGTAGCGTCGGAGTTCGAAGCGCTCATACTCGAAAACTCCCTCATAAAGCACCACATGCCGAAATACAATATCAAGCTGCGCGACGACAAGGGTTATCCGTATATCCGGGTGGATCTGCGCGACGAGTACCCGGCGTTTAAAATAGTCATGAAACCCGAAAACGACGGCGCGGCGTATCTGGGGCCTTACAGCGGCAGGACCGTCATCCGGGAGGCGATAGGGGCTGTCTCCAAGGCGCTGAAGCTCCCGACGTGCGGCAAAAACCTCGCGCGGATCTCCGGGAAAGAGCGGCCCTGCCTGAACTATCATATGGGCGTCTGCCGCGCGTACTGCCAGAACGCGGAAATGGCGCCGGAACATATGGAGGCGGTGCAGACCGCGATCAGCGTCTTTCAGGGAAAGACCGGGAGCCTTGCGGAAAAACTGTCGGAAGAGATGAACGCCGCCGCCGAGGGGCTTTTATTTGAACTTGCCGCGGAAAAGCGCGACCGTTTACGCGCCATTGAGTCGCTGGAGAATAAGCAGCTCGTTATCGCGGGCGCGATGGCGGATACCGACGTAGTCGGATTCTACCGGGGGCCTGCGAAAACCTGCTTCGCCGTTTTGCACTTTATCGGCGGAAAACTGATATCAAAGGACTACGAGCTGTTTGACACGCCTTTCGAGGATGACCCGGAAGCGGTGTCAGCCGCCGTCAGGCAGTATTACGAGAAGCGCGGCGTAGTGCCGGAAAGCGTATACCTGCCGGTGTCCACGCCGGACGCCCGCCTTCTTGAGCAACTGTTTTCGGAGACGACGGGGCATGCCGTAAATGTTTCTGCGCCTTTGCGCGGCGACAAGGCGAAGCTGGTCGGGACCGCAAATACTAACGCGCGCGAAGAAGCCGAGCGCGCGTCTTCCTTTGAAGAGAAGACGCTGAAAACGCACGCGTGGCTGCAAAACGCGCTGAAACTGGAAACCGGCCCTGAGCGTATAGAGGCTTTTGATATTTCGAACACGGGCGCGTCGGATATCGTCGCGTCGATGGTCGTTTTCGTCAGGGGCAGGCCCAGCAAAAAGGATTACAGGCGTTTCAAAGTGAAGACGCAGCAGGGACAAGACGACTATCACAGCATGGAAGAGGTCATATCAAGGCGGATCGCGAGATATTCCGGCGACGAAAAATTCTCGCAATTGCCGGATATCATGCTGGTGGACGGAGGAGCCGGCCACGCTTCGGTGGCGCGCGCCGCGCTCAACAGTGCGGGAGTAGACCTGCCGGTATTCGGGATGGTGAAGGACGACAGGCACAGGACGCGCGCGCTCGTGTCGCCCGACGGAGACGAGATCGGGCTCGCGGCCAACCCGGCTGTTTTCGCCCTTATCGGCGTGATACAGGAAGAGGCCCACAGGTATGCGGTCGAATACCACCGAAGCCTCCGGTCGAAAAACAGCTATAGATCGAAGCTCGACATGATCGAGGGCGTCGGCGAAAAACGCAGGCAGGATCTGCTCAGGGCTTTTCGCAGCGTGAAGGCAATAGCGGCGGCGTCGGAGGAAGAGCTTGCGAAAGTCGTGCCGAAGAATACGGCGCGGAAGATCTTTGAGCATTTCCACAACGGGCAATAGCCAATGTGCGCTGAGTACAGCGGGCCGCCCGATAAGCGGAAGAAAACTCGGGAAGAGAGTGTTTGACAGATATGAGAATCATCAGCGGAACGGCGCGCGGGCGGAAGCTGAAAGAGCCGGGCAGGCTCGGCATAAGGCCGACAAACGCGATAGTCAAAGAGTCCATATTCAACATCGTCCAGTTCGATATCGAGGGGCGCCGGGTACTCGACCTGTTTGCGGGGACGGGCCAGCTCGGTATCGAAGCGCTGTCGCGCGGAGCGGAGAGCGCGGTGTTCGTCGACTCCGACCCGGCGGCGGTGAAGCTGATACATGAGAATCTTAAGTTGTGCGGTTTTGAGGGACCGGCGTCAGTTTACACGCGCGACGCGATAAAGTATCTGAGAAGCGCCGGAGAGTTTGACCTGATATTCCTCGACCCTCCGTACGATTCGGCGCTTGCCGCCGCCGCGCTGTCGGAAATAATAGAATTTGACAAACTGAATATAAATGGTATAATAATCTGCGAAACACGGGCCGACGCCACATTGCCGGCCGTTTCCGCGCCGCGCTGCAGACTGAAGGAATACAGATACGGCGCTGTAAAAATCACGCGGTTCGATCGCGAAAGCTGAAGTGGAAACGTAAACATGAGTATAGCCGTGTACCCCGGAAGCTTCGACCCCATAACCCTCGGTCATCTCAACGTTATCAGGCGCGCGGCGGCGGTGTTCGACGAGCTGCTGGTCTGCGTCATGGTCAACTCGTCAAAAGACCCGCTCTTCAGCCATGAGGAAAGAGTGGAGCTTATCAAGAGGACGATCGCCAGATTTCCCAACGTGGGGGTCGAGTCGTCCGGCGAGCTTCTTGTGGAGTACATGAAGACCAGGGGCGCGAAGGTCATAATCAAGGGACTTCGCGCGGTGTCTGATTTTGACCGCGAGTTCCAGATCGCGCTGGTCAACAGAAAACTCGATCAGGGTATCGAAACGTTGTTCATGCCGTCGAGCGAAAAGTATACATACCTGAGTTCGACGGTAGTCAAAGAAATGGCGAGATACGGCGCCGATTTGGAAACGTTCGTGCCAAAAGAGATCATAAACGACGTACTCAAGCGAATTGAGACTGTCAGGCGGAGGTAATCTGAAATGAGCAGCAGGATACCGGAACTACTGGAAATGTTACACGCGATGATAACCGAAGCGTGGGGGCTTCCGCTTGGCGCGGAGAAATGCGTGATCGAACGCGACAAAGCGCTTGATCTGCTCGATGAGATAAAGGCGCAGTTCCCCACGGAAATAGCGGAAGCGCAGAGGCTTCTCGACGCGCGCGCGGATTTTATCAATAACGCGAAACGCGAGGCGGAAGCTATCCGCAGAACGGCGGAGGAGCGGGCGCGGCAGCTGATCGACGAGCAGGAGATCATACGCATTTCCAGGGAGAGAAGCCATGATATGCTCACGACGGCGGAGACGTCTTCGACCGAGCTCCGGCGCGTCGCCAACGCATATGTCGACGACGCCATGATGCGCACGGAGGAATCTCTCGCGACAGCGCTCGACGAGATCAGGACGTCGCGCGCAAAGTTCAGACAGGCCGCCGCCGCGTTCGTACAGCAGCCTTTGCTCACTACCGAGGAGCAGGAGATAGTATACAGCGAAAGCGAAAGCGAAGGCGAGTACGCAGGCGAGTATCCCGGCGAATATGACGTCGAGTAGGTGAAACGCGCTATGGCGGCGCGCAGAGAATTGAGAAGGTGACGGCCCGGTTTTCCGGGCCGTTTTTTTACGCCGCTCACTACATATAGGCATTGCCGGCGAGTCACACCGTATATGTTGATACTACACAAATCTATGAAAAATTTTTTGGAAATTTTTCATTTTTTTGTTGACATTCCAAGCGATATGCCTTTATAATCAAACCCATGCAGGTGGGGGACTATGGTACTCCAGCCCATACTCAGCCCACTGACAGCGCGAGAGGCTCCCATAGACCATGATTCCCGAAAATCACGGGGAAGGGCAGGGATAAAATGGACGGCATGACAGGCATATATCAGCATTCGATCGACGCCAAAGGGCGTTTGTTTATCCCCGCGCGCCTGCGTGACGAGCTTGGAGAGGTTTTTCATGTCACACTGTCCATGGAGCAAAAGTGCCTGTGGGCTTTTCCCGCCGAAAGCTGGGTGAAGTTCAACGAAAAGATAAAGGCTATGCCTATCGCCAAGCAGGTCAAAATGCGCCCGTTTTTTTCACACGCCGCGAGATGCGAGCTCGACGGGCAGGGGCGCATCCTGCTCTCACAGTCTTTGAGGGATTTCAGGGAACTAAAAAAGAACGTTACCATCGTGGGCGCGGGAGAACGCGCCGAGTTCTGGGACGCGGATGCTTTTGCCATTAAGGACGCGCAGGAAACGACTCCTGAGAATATTGCGGACGTCTTTACGGAATTTGATATATGAACGGGCATACGCCGGTGCTTCTTGCCGAATGCCTTGAAGGATTGAACATAGCCGCGGGCGGTGTGTACGTAGACGGGACTTTCGGTTCCGGGGGGCATAGCGCGGAAATACTGAAAAGGCTTGGCGACGGGCGGCTGATTGCGATCGACCGCGACGACGAAGCGATAAAGGCTGCGGGCGGCTCGCTGCCGGAGCACAGCGCCAGAGTCGATTTTGTGAACGGAAACTTCAGGGATCTGCCTGAAATACTTGACGGGCTTGACGTCGGGTTAGCCGACGGGATGCTGTTTGATTTAGGGTTTTCATCATCACAGGTGGATGAAAGCGGGCGCGGGTTCTCCTACATGCGCGACGGAGCCCTTGACATGAGGATGGACCGGCGTGAGGAAGAGACCGCGTATGACGCGGTGAACGCCTGGCCGGAGGAAAAACTCAGAAGGGTGTTTTACGAGTACGGAGAGGAAAGGTATGCCGGACTTATAGCGCGCGCGATATCCCGCAAACGCGCCGCCGCGCCGATACGCACGACTTTCCAGCTCAACGAAGTCATAAAATCCGCGATACCGGCAGCCGCCAGAAGGGAAGACCAGCATCCGTCAAAACGCTGCTATCAAGGACTGAGAATAGCTATAAACGATGAGCTCGGTTCGATCGGAGACATGCTGAAAGACGCGCCGTACAGGCTGAAGAGCGGCGGGAGGCTCTGTATAATAAGCTTCCATTCGCTTGAAGACCGCATTGTCAAGACCGCTTTCACCTCTCTCGCAAACGGGTGCGACTGCCCGAAAGGCTTTCCGGTTTGCGTATGCGGCAAAGTCCCGGCGGTCAGGGTGGTCACGAAGAAACCCATCCAACCCGGCGAGGAAGAAACCCGGCGCAACCCGAGAGCCAGGAGCGCGAAATTGCGCATAGCGGAGCGACTATAGTGAGATTAGGACTGGCGGCCCCGGGGCTATAGACCGGTGAACGGCAGCGCGGCGGCGCGAATGCATATAAAGGAGTGAGTATCAGTATGGCAGCGGAAGCGGCAAGAGTTCTTGAGTATCCGGACGATTATGTATACGGCTCTGCGCTCCCCGCAAGGGAGTTCCCTGCCAGGGCATTCCCCTCCGGAGAGCGGAACGCGCGCCCGGAACCGGTCCCGGCGGAAGTCCCGTACGGACAAGAGCTACCCCGGCAAAGGGAGCGCGCGGCGGCAGCCGCGGACGCGCAAAGCCGGGCCGGAGTATCTTTGTTCGCGGTTCTTGGATCGGTTTTCGTTTCCGTACTGATGATTTTCGCGATCCTTGCGCAGATCAAGTACAACGAAGTCGCAAACGAAGCCGCCAGGCTGAACGATCAGCTTCTTTTACTGGAGGAAGCTGAAAGAAGGCTCGAGATCACATTCGAGAGCGTCGTTGATATGAAAGAAGTCGAAAGGTATGCCAGAGACGTCCTTGGCATGTCGAAACCCGAAGCCGAACAGATCACCGTCATTCGGGGCGCGCAGCAGGATGTGGCTGTTATCGTCGACGACGGCGCCGGCGGTCAGAGCGCGCTGCGCGGACTGAGCGCCTTCCTCTCTTCGCTGGCGGAGTATTTCAAGAGGTAATGAGTTATGTCTAACGACGCCGTAAAAAAGAAGACCGCGCAAAAACCTCCCAGGGCGATGAGGCTCCGCACAATGTTTTTGCTCGCGCTGTGCGGCGTCGCGGCGTTCGTCCTTCTCGGCGTAAAGCTGTATGACGTCCAGATAAAAAACAACGCCCGCTATGAAGGCCTTGCGCTTGACAATCAACTGCGGCAGACGACGATCACCGCTTCCAGAGGGACGATTTTTGACACGAACGGAAAAATCCTGGCCGTGAGCGCGCCGGTCGAGAACGTCTTTATCAGCCCTTTTGAAATCGAACGCTATGATCAGGACGCGGCTGCTATCGCAGACGGACTTTCCGGTATCCTGGGCGTCCCGCGCGACGAGATCATGGAAAAGATGGCCAGAACGGCTTCGCAGTATCAGATCATTAAACACAGGGTCGAAAGCGAAGAAGCCCGGCTCGTACGCGAGTTCATCCATAGTAACGGCATAAGGGGCGTATACCTGGAACCGGCTTCGAAGCGCTACTACCCCAATAACAGCCTTGCGGGCCAGATCATTGGATTTGTCGGAACGGACAATACAGGCCTTTACGGCCTTGAGCAGATGTACGAAGACTATCTGACCGGAGCAAACGGAAGAATCGTCCAGCTGAAAAACGCAAGGGGCGCAAGTCTCATGTTTCCGGAGTACGGGGATTATTACGGCGCCAGAAACGGTAATAATATTACGCTGACTATTGACGCGTCTATCCAATATTATGTTGAGAAGCACCTTGAACAGGCCATAGAGGATTACGACGTACTGAACGGCGCGATGTGCATCGCGATGAACGTGAGGACGGGCGCTATCCTGGCTATTGCCAACTATCCGAATTATGATCCGAACGACTATCAGCGTCTCGGGGAACGGGAGATGGAAAGACTCGGACTTATTGAAGACGAAGAGGCGTATCTCCTTGCGTTCCGCGACGCGCAGTTCCGGCAGTGGCGCAACAGGGCGCTGTCGGACGCTTACGAGCCGGGTTCGGTTTTTAAGATCATCACCCTCGCTATGGCGCTGGAGGAGAATATCGCGACGCCGGACAGCCTCTTCGACTGCCGGGGCTCGATAGACATCGTTGGCCGCGAAGACCCTCTGCACTGCTGGAACAGGTGGGGACACGGGACGCAGGACCTGAACCATGCGATCCAAAACTCATGCAATATAGCGTGCGTGGAGCTGGGGCTCAGGCTTGGCGCGCAGACGTTTTACAGTTATATCGACGCTTTCGGGCTGTTCGATCAAACGGGACTGGACCCCTCAGCCGAAGGGCGCAGCCAGTGGTGGAGCGAAAGCGTGTTTTTCAACCGGAATAATCAGTCGCAGCTGGCCTCGGCCACTTTCGGACAGACGTTCAAGGTAACTCCGATCCAAATGATCACGGCTGTGGCGGCGACAGTCAACGGCGGTTATCTTATGCAGCCTTACATAGTCCGGCAAGTCACGGACTCGGAAGGGAACATAATTGAAGTAAACGAACCGACCGTAGTCCGTCAGGTCATAAGCTCGGAGACGTCCGCGATCATGAGGTCTATGCTTGAAGACGTAGTCAGCGTCGGAACCGGGAAGAACGCGCAGGTACGCGGCTACAGGGTCGGCGGAAAGACCGGCACGTCTGAAAATACCGAGCAAATAGCCGCCGGAGAGGAAAACGCCCCGAAAAATTATATCGTCTCGTTTATCGGGTTCGCGCCCGCCGACGACCCGGAGATAATAATCCTTCTTCTGCTTGACACGCCGAGCCATGCCACGGGGCTCAACATCAGCGGCGGCGGCATGGCCGCGCCGGTCGTCGGGAATATGCTGGCCGACATCCTCCCCCTGTCGCTCGGGATCAGGCCTCAGTACACGGAGGAAGATCTGCTTGATATAAACATAGACATGCCGCGGATCACAGGCAGAAGCGTCGACAGCGCGGTAGAGCAGCTGCTCAGCCTGGGATTTGAGTATAGGATCGTCGGGGACGGGACGGAGGTTACGGCGCAGCTGCCTTCGCCGAACGCGCTTGTGGCTTCGGGGACGTCGGTGATGATCTATGCCGGAGAAGAACCGCCGAGGGAGCCGGCGACCGTGCCGCAGTTGAACGGTATGTCTTACGCGGCCGCCCGCAGCGCGCTTGAGAGCCGAGGCATGTTTATCAGGACGACGGGAGCGCCTAAGTCTGACGCGAGGGTCACAGTCTCGGTACAGTCTATACCGCCCGGCACGCAGACGGCGTACGGCTCAGTCGTGGAAGTTACGCTGATCGACAGCGCAGCCGCCGAAAGGAACTGATCAATGCTTCTCCGGGATTTGCTTGAAAAGACTGAAATAATTGAGCTCGCGGCGGATCCCGACATGGAAATACGCGGCGTCTGCTTCGATACGCGGACGCTGCGCCCGGGGGAGCTTTTCGTCGCCGTAAGCGGTTATGAGCGCGACGGGCACGAGTATATCGGAGAGGCGGTTCTTAAGGGCGCGGTTTGCGTCATTTGCGAGAAGGCACCGGGGGTCAAACCGCGGGACGCCGGACCGCAGGACGCCGAAACAACAGGCGCAGGCTCGCGGGACGCGCGGGAGCAAGTCGTCTCAGCGCCTTATATACTGGTAGACGATTCAAGAATAGCGCTGGCGGCCGTCTCCGCAGCCTGGTTCGGCAATCCGGCGTCAAAGCTGAAGATAATCGGCGTAACGGGTACAAACGGGAAGACGACCGTAACGAACCTCATAAAGAATGTGATCGAAAAATGCTCGGGTGAAAAAGCGGGACTCATAGGGACAAACTGGAACATGATCGGCGAAAGATTCCTGGACGCCGAACGCACTACGCCCGAATCTTATGAGATACAGGAGCTTCTGGATATGATGGTCCGCGAGGGATGCCGGTACGCGGTTATGGAAGTCTCATCCCACGCGCTGTACCTGAACAGGGTGTACGGTATCGAATTTGACGTCGGGGTATTCACAAACATCTCGCAGGACCATATGGATTTTCACGCTTCGATGGACGAGTACGCCGGCGCGAAAGCCTCGATGTTCCGCAACTGCAGAAGCGCCGCGATCAATCTCGACGACGGGCGTGCGCAAGCGATGATCGATAACGCAAAAGGCGCGGTGCTCACATACGCGGTCAAAAACGACGCTGCCGATCTGGTAGCAAAAAGCATAAAGCTTGGCACGGACAAAGTGGAATTCTGTGCTCTGACTATAGGAAAGCTTAACAGGGCAGAGCTCGGGATACCCGGTATGTTTACTGTATACAACGCGCTGTCCGTCATGGCGGCGGCCATGCTCTCGGGATTTGATATCGAACGCGCCGCGGCCGCGCTGCAAACCTGCGAGGGCGTCAAGGGCAGGGCGGAGATCGTACCGACCGGCCGCGATTTTACAGTCCTGATCGATTACGCGCACACTCCGGACGCCCTGATGAACATAATTACGGCGGCGCGCGGTTTCGCTGAAGGACGTGTGGTCACACTCTTCGGGTGCGGCGGCGACAGGGACAGGAGCAAGCGTCCGAAGATGGGCGAAATAGCGGCGGCTTACTCGGATTTCGTCGTCGTGACGTCCGATAATCCGCGCACAGAGGAGCCGGCGGCGATCATAGCCGGAATACTTGCGGGTATGGAAGGAACGAAGACGCCGTTTCAAGTGATAGAAGCAAGGCGCGAGGCGATAGGCTGGGCGCTCGACAACTCGGAACCCGGAGATGTTCTTATCCTCGCGGGGAAAGGCCATGAAACATATCAGATACTCGGGAGAGAAAAAACACATTTCGACGAGAGGGAAGTAGTAGCGGAGCGCCTTATGAGCGTCGAGTGCAGAGTGTAGAGTGAAGAGTGAAGAGTGTGGAGTGTAGAGTGTAGAGTGGTTACTATTCAGGGGGCAGCCCGTTTGCAGAGCTGCGAGGCATGGTTTTTGTTGTTTCGGTCAGTACCGGCCTTTTCACCGGTATTCCCTCAACAAAAAAACCATACCACGCAGCCCCTGATTGGCAGACAGTGAACAGTTAGAGCGACCGGGCAAGGCTGTTTACATTAGCGGGAGAGTTACGTGAAGCGGCGTTTGAGGGAGTGCGCATGGGAGTAGTTGCATCGTTTTTGATATCGCTGGCGGCGACGACTGCAATCGGGTACTATATAGTACCGGTATTGCGCCGAATCAAAGCGGGGCAATCTATCCGTGAGGACGGCCCGACGTGGCATAACAAAAAAGAGGGGACTCCGACAATCGGCGGCGTCATGTTCATCGGCGCGATAACGATCGCCACCCTGATCGCGGGGTTTGGCGAGATGAGGAGCGGCTCGTTCAGCCACATCGCGGTTTTGGCGTTCGCCCTGGTCTACGCTGTGATAGGGTTTATCGACGATATCGCGAAGCTGCGGAAAAAGCGAAACCTCGGTTTGAGGGTCAGGTGGAAGTTCCTGCTGCAGCTTGCCGTCGCGATCATTCTTCTGGCGCTGATGAAACTCACGGGAAACCTGACGACAGACCTGTACATACCTTTTTTCAACGTAACGATAGACATACCTCAGCCTGTTTACTACATATTTGCGGCTTTTGTGACTGTTGGAACAGTCAACGCCGTTAATATAACAGACGGCGTCGACGGCCTCGTTACGGGAGTCACGTTACCGGTCGCGGGGTGCTTCATATTACTGGCGTCCGTCTGGGGATACGCGACACTGGGCATATTCGCGGCCGCGCTTGCGGGCGGGCTCATCGCGTTTTTGATATTCAACTTCCATCCCGCGAAGGTTTTTATGGGAGACACCGGAGCGCAATTTCTCGGCGGCGCGATCTGCGCCATGGCGTTCGCGCTGGACGCGCCGCTCATACTGATCCCGCTCGGCCTTGTATACTTCATCGAGACATTGTCAGATATAATCCAAATCGCGTACTACAAACTATCACATGGCAAAAGGGTGTTCAAGATGGCGCCGCTGCATCACCATTTGGAATTGTGCGGGTGGAGCGAGTACAAACTGTTCACGGTCTTTACATGCGCGTCGGCCGTGTTCGCGGCGCTCTCTTATTTCGGCGCATATAACAGATTCAAATGAAATAGCTGAGGTGTAGCAGTGGATAACCGCGGAGTTGGCAACGGTATGAACAGAGGGTTCGAAAGCTTCAGTGACGCCCGGGAGGGAGCGGACGCAGGCGTTTCGCCGAGATGGATCGAGCGCGAACTGACGGAGGAGTATGTCGACTCCGGTAAAAGACGTCCGGGTATCGACATACCTTTTCTGGTGCTGA
>Ga0082212_10005637_pt1 | contig 17011 bp, 17 predicted proteins | sample TergutNt197P3_FD_71548 | JGI IMG/M metagenome (GOLD analysis project Ga0082212, IMG submission 71548) | Neocapritermes taracua P3 segment gut microbial communities from Petit-Saut dam, French Guiana - Nt197 P3 | ecosystem: Host-associated > Arthropoda: Insects > Digestive system > Gut ... | reverse complement strand
CGTCGAGCATGAGCGGCGAGGTTTCGCCTTCAATGGCGTAGCTTTGGCTGTCCGGATCGCAGGAGGCGAAGGCGCAGTAGTCAAAGCCGGTGGCTTCGCGCACGGTGCGCAGGAAATGTTCCAAAAAGTCCGGCCAGCGCTTGTAGCGGAAGCGCAGGCCCTGGATAATGCCGAGTTGCGCGAAATAGCGCGGTATGTCCCCAACAGGGGCGTCCGTGCCGGTGCGTTGCAGTTGGCCGATGAGTTCCGCAAAAAGCTGGAGAATTTTGTGGTCCTTGTCCGAAAAGGAGTACTGGCGTTTTGAATCCACGCACAGCACGCCCCCGCCGGGCACGGGGCAGCCCATGAAGGCCTTGATGTGCGTCTCTTCCTCAGGCGGATAATACCCGAGACGGCTTTTTCTTTGATCGAAGTTCGGCACCAGCAGGGGCTCGCGGTTACGGGCGATCCATCCCGCAAGCCCCTTGTCGGGATCCGCATCTTCCGGCGGAAGAATGCGGTCGCCGAGGCTGAAAAAATCCGCAAGCCTGTTTTTTTCCTCCGCTTCCTGAAGAAAAAGCACGGCGGAATACGCGTCAAACACGCTACAGATGATGGCCAAAGCGCTCTTGTTGCAATTTGCTGTACTCATTGATTTTCCGGCAGGCTGATCGCCGGGCCCTGTTCAAAGTGCAAAAAATTCTGTGAGTTCGGTTTCTGTTCGTGTATAGCAAAAACGCTTGGCGACCCGCAACTGCTTTTCCTCTTCGCGAAAAAGCCGCGTCCGGCGTACCGGGCCTTGAAATTTGCAGAAAGACAGGCTATGCTTCCAAAGATACACTAGCATCACGAACAGGCATGTCTATGTTGATCGGCTGGAAAAACGCTTTTGCCCAGGACGCCTTCCCCTGGAAGGATGAGCAATCGTTTTCCAACAGCATCTCCATCAGCACGCTCACGGAACTCAAGCATTTTCTTGATTCCGTGCATATCAGGCTCTGCCTGATCAAACCGTATTTTGAAAACATCGGGGGCTACCCGCTGGTGGAAGCGCGGGAGCTTTTGCCCACCTTTGATTGCGACGGCTGGGAATATCACGAGTTGCCCGCTTTTGCCCTGGTGGCGTTTGCCCGACATCTGTCCTATTTTTCTGAGATATTTCAATATGATATTCTGTATCCCATGCAGGGCGGCATCCCGGCCATAGGAGAGTTCTGCCCTCTGGAAAATCGTGTTATTGCGGACAACATCAATACAATAGCCGCCCGTCTGCCGAAAATCCTCCAGGACGAGTTCCGCCAGCGTTGCAGACGCACGGATGCGACGGCGCTGGATTATTATCCGCGCCTTTTGCCGTATCTGCTCAAGATGGACAGAGCGCACGTCCTGGCCCTTGACGGGACGAATCAATTCCACCTTGCCGGGATCAACGCGTCTTTCCCCTGTGATATTGATGGGGAACTGAAACGCTACGGCATGCGCATGGGCAAGTTCACGCCTGGAGACAACGATTCGTACGAACGCAACAGGATGTTCGTGTATCAGCACCTCATGGAATTGTACGGGTTTCCCATAGTTGCCGAACGCCGCACCGCAAGCGCGCTCTTCGCCCGGAAGCTGCACAGGATGGGGGAGCGCTTCGTGTTGCGCGTGCTGGGCCAGTCCGACCGCACCCTCACCACCTATACCTACCTGGGCGACAACAGCCATTTCCCCCTGGTTGAAAAGATCGCGCTGTGCCGCGTGGATGAGGATCTTAAAGACGCGATCGACGCCATTGACGCCGGCGGCTTCTTCGTTGACCGGTCCAGGCGGGTGGTCGTCATCCGCCTCACCTACCAGCAGCACCGTTTCAATCCCCAGAATCTGCGCCAGGACCGCGCGCTTTCCGTCGTCAGGCAGGAGGTCATCCATCCCAAGAGCGGCATGGCGCTCTGCGATATCAACATCGTGAAGGATTCGACCAACATGTTTCTGCGTTTCAACGACATCGTGCGGGGCGAATACAAGGGAAAAACCGTGTACAAACGCACGGAACTCGTGGAAAACACCGACAGCGACGAAAACCGTCTGAAGTTCCTGTATTCCTGGCTGTCGAAACACCAGCGCCGCATTATCGGGTATAGCGACGAGTTTTTCGCCAAACTTTCGGCGGTGCTTTCGGAATATTTGCTTGCGCCGGAGCGCGAGGAACGTTTCGAGCCTCACAAGGAAGTGCGGCAGGAAGTGCTTGCGCGTTTCAGCTACATACAGCAAGCCAGGAAAATCCGGCATCTTGAGGAACTCAGGCACCGCCGGCTGCATGGCGTCCGTATCGGCTACCAGCGCATGCTGGAAGAAAGCGTGGGCCTGCTCCAGGAATTGCGTTTTGAAATCGTCAACTATTTTGATCAGCTGGTGGACGCGACCATTTTGCATTGCGAAGCCATGCTCAATGATCGTTACCTGGTCAAAACATATATGGAATGTCCTGAAGAAGGATTGAGCCGGGCCGGTCTTGTCATCCGCAAAAAATACGGACAGCTTGTGCAGTTATTGGATGAATTCAAAGCGATACGAAAAACGCACCGGGCAGCCTGAGTGCCGCCGCCGGGTTTCGCACATGTTTTTTTATCTTCCCCCGGAACAATGGCAGCCGCCTTTTTGCCTCACAGGCCAGGAGGCGCGCCACATCACGCGGGTGCTGCGCCTGGAGCCAGGCGCTGAAGTGCGCCTGCTTGACGGTGTTGGGCGCGAGGGACTGTTTCGCATAGCTGATGTCGGCAAGGAACGCGTGGACTTCGTCCTGCTTGATGAAACCATGCATCCCGCGCCGGAGTGCCGGGCCATTCTGGCCGTCGCCTGGTGCAAGGCCGTCCGGCGTGGCTTTTTTTTGGAAAAGGCCGTGGAACTTGGCGCGGCTGAAATCTGGTGCTGGCAGGCGCGGCGCAGCCAGGGCCGCATGCCCGGCGATGTGCGGAAGATATGGCTGGGGCAGCTTGTGGCCGGACTGAAGCAATGCGGCAATCCGTACCTGCCCCTGGTGCGCGCCTTTCCCGGGGGCGCGCGCGAACTTGCCGCCCATGCGCCGGAAAAGCTGCGCATTTTGCTGCAAGAGCCGGGCGAGCGCCGTCCCATGCTCGATCTTGCCCGGCTGGGCCGCAAGGGCGATACCGTGTATGTGATCGGGCCGGAAGGCGGTTTTGACCCCCAGGAGGCGGAAATGCTGATCTCGGCGGGCTACGCGCCGTCAAGCCTCGGCGAGCGGGCCTTGCGCTGGGAAAGCGCTGCGATTATGTGTTTGAGTCTGCACCAGTTTTGTGCCGCCTTAGCCGCGCCTTAGGCGTCCAGGGAGTGAGAATGGCTGTCGCAAAACCCCTGCCTGAACGGTTGCGCCCGGAAGACCTGGCCGGCTTTGTCGGGCAGAGTCATCTGGCGGATCGCCTCACGGCGCTGATGGAAGCCCCGCGCCTGCCGAGTCTGCTGTTTTTCGGACCGCCCGGCTGCGGCAAGTCCACGCTGGCCTTGTTGCTGGCAAAGCGCAGAACACGTGCGTATGTGCGCCTTTCCGCGCCGGAGGCCGGTTTGCAGCATCTGCGCCGTCAGCTGTCGGGAGTGGAGATTTTAATACTGGACGAACTGCACCGTTTTTCCAAGGCGCAGCAGGATTTTTTTCTGCCCCTGGTGGAAACCGGAGAACTGACGCTGCTTGCCACGACGACGGAAAATCCTTCCTTCAGCGTGACAAAGCAGTTGCTTTCGCGGCTGCATGTGCTGCGCCTGCGCGGGCTGGGGCGGCCTGAACTGCTGGACCTGGCGCGGCGCGGCGCAACGGAGCAGGGCATGTCCATGAGCGAGGAAATGGCGGACTTGCTGGCCGGGGTGGCGCATGGGGATGCGCGCACCATGCTCAACCTGGTGGAATACGTGGCCAGCCTGCCGGAAGACGCCCGCAGCATGGAGCGGGTCAGGGCCAGCCTGCCGGAGATCCTCACCCGCCACGACAAGGCCGGCGACAGCCATTATGAACTCGCTTCGGCGCTCATCAAATCAATCCGGGGCAGCGATCCGGACGCGGCGCTGTATTACCTGGCCTGCCTGCTGGAAGGCGGGGAGGATCCGCGTTTTGTCTGCCGCCGCCTGGTGCTTTCCGCATCCGAGGATGTGGGGCTTGCGGATCCGCAGGCCCTGACGCTGGCCGTGTCCTGCATGCGCGCGGTTGAGTTCATCGGCATGCCCGAAGGCTACATCCCCATGGCGGAAACCGTGGTGTACCTGGCGCTGGCGCGTAAAAGCAACAGCTCGTACGCAGCATACCTGAACGCCGCCAAGGAGGTGCGCGCCGGCGGGCCGCAGCCTGTGCCGCTGCACCTGCGCAATCCCTCCACCAAGCTGCACAAGGAATGGGGGTATGGAAAGGAGTACAGATATCCGCATGATTATCCGCAGGCCTGGGTGGAGCAGGAATACCTGCCCGCGGAACTGGCAGGCAGGCGTTTTTACCAGCCCAAGGACCAGGGCGAGGAGGCGCGTTTGAGCGCCTGGTGGCGAAAGCTCAAAAAATGAGGTCGTTCCATGCTGCCTGATGATCCCTTTTTCAACCACCCCAAGGAATACCACACGCCGCCAGGCCGGGAAGGGCGGCTGGCCCGGCGTTTTCCGCGCCTGTTTCTGTATCCCCTGATCTGGAGGTACATCGGCGTGGGGGCTTGCGTCGCCATGCGCGGACGCTACGACAATGAATTTTGGGCTTTGAACAGCCGGCAGGTTTTACACTCGCTGGAATACGTGGGCTGCCGCATCCATGCCGAGGGGCTGGAGCATATTGCGGAGGTCCAGGGGCCCTGCGTCTTTGTGGGCAACCATATGAGCGCGCTGGAAACAGTAATTTTGCCGGGACTTATTGATCCTCGCAAGCGTACCACCTTCGTGGTCAAGCGCAGCCTGACCACGGCATTCGCGTTCGGGCACATCATGCGCAGCCGCGACCCGGTGGTGGTGGACAGAAAAAACCCGCGCGACGACCTTGCGGCCATGCTTACAGGCAGCGAAGAGCGCCTGGCCAGGGGCATTTCAGTGGTCATCTTTCCGCAGGCGACGCGCAGCCCACATTTTGACAGGGAACAATTCAATTCCATCGGGGTGAAGGTCGCCAAGCGCAACAATGTGCCCCTTGTTCCCCTGGCCTTGAAGACGGACGCATGGGGCTGCGGCAGCCGGGGCGTGCTGAAGGACTATGGCAAAGTCTCTCCGGATTTGCCCGTCCATTTTCGCTTCGGCAAAGCCCTGCGCGTGGAGGGCAACGGCAAGGAGGAACAGGAGCACCTGTGCCGCTATATAGAAGATAGCCTCGCGGAGTGGCGCGGGTAGGGGCTTTTGCGCAAGCGCGGGAACATGGCTCTATATGCGCGCCGAGCGCATCACCCCGTAGGCCGCCGCCCCCCACAGGCCGGCCTGCTGGCTGCGGATATGGAAGACAGGCACATCCCGCAGCAATCCGCCCATATCGTCGCTGTCCCGGAAAGATTCCAGAAAGGCCGGATGTTCCAGCACCGGAACCCGCATCGCCATGCCTCCGGTGACGTACAGACCGCCCAAGGCCATGGTGTTGAGCACATAATTGCGGCACGCCCGGCCGTAAAAGCGCGCAAACCAGGCCAGTGTCGCGTGTTCCGCGGCGGTGCGGGGCGGATTCAGGCGGGAGCAGACCTCGGCCGGCGGCAGTTCTTCGCCGCAATGCCAGGCAAAGAGGCGGCACAGTCCCCTGCCGCTTGCCAGCATTTCCACGAGGATTTTTTCGCCCAGGCTGTCGCGCAGCAGCTTTGCAAAGGCCTCCTCATCCTGGCGGAAGGGAAACTCACCGTGCCCGCCTTCCGAAGGCAGCACCATGCGCGCCTCGGGCAGCACCAGCGCCTTGCCGCAACCGCTGCCCGCGCCGACCAGGGCAAGAGGAGCCACGCTGCTTTTCCCGGCATACAGTTCCGCTATGTCCAGCGCCGCGCGCGTCCGCGCGTTGAGGGCGGCAAGCAGGCAGGCATAGCCCTGCGCGACGAAATCATTGACGAGCAGCACGGTGGGGATGCCGAGCGCCGCGGCTGCTTCGTCCGTGCGGATGTCCCAGGCGATGTTCGGCGGTTCGCAAGCGCCGTCCCGGACTGGTCCGGCAATGCCCAGCGACGCCAGCGGCGTCCCCTGCGGAACAAAGCCGTCCTTCAGGAGATCGCGGGCGAGTTCCGCAAAGGCCCCGTACTGCGCTGTGGGCAGCCACTCTTCCCGCACCAGTTCCAAATCCGGCAACGCCGCCGAGGCGTCTTGCAGCGCGAAGATCGCGAAGCGGCTGTTGGTGCCTCCGATATCGGCGGCCAGCAGGTGGCGGTCTGGACTTCCCCGCGAGTCGTACATATATTGTGTATATCCGCCCGTGAACACGAGCGCAAGCCGAAGGAAGTTCATGCGCTTTATCGATCTGCACTGCCACAGTACGGCGTCGGACGGCTCGGATGAGCCGGCTGAATTGGTCCGCAAGGCCGCGGCCGCCGATCTTGCGGCCATCGCCGTAACCGACCACGACAGCCTTGCCGGCCTTGACGAGGCGCAGCGGGCCGCCGGGGGAACACAGCTTGAAGTGATTCGCGGCTGTGAAATCTCCGCACGCGGCGAGGGCGGCGAGATGCATATTTTGGCTTTGTGGATTCCCCGGGAACATCCCAATTTGAGCGCTTTCGAGGGCGCCTTGCAGGAGTTGCGCGAGCATCGCGGCACACGCAATCGAATTATGGTCGATCGGCTCAGAAAGTTGGGCTGTTCCCTGAGCTATGACGATGTTCTTGCCGAGGCCGGGGGGGAAAGCGTGGGCCGTCCTCATATTGCCAGGGTGCTGCTGCGCAGGGGATATGCCAAATCGGTGCGGGAAGTTTTTACCCGCTATCTGGGCAGCAAGGGCAGCGCCTATGAACCCAAAAAGGTCTTGCAGCCGGAAGAGGCCGTGGAGCTTATCGTGTCCGTGGGCGCCACCGCGGCAATCGCGCATCCGAAGCTCATCAAGGCTTCGGACACATGGCTGGAGGCAACGGCCGTCCGGCTGGGAGCCTGCGGCGTGTCCGCGTTGGAAGCATATCACAGTGAACACTCCGAGGCGGATACGCGCTTTTGCCTGGCGCTTGCCGCGCGGCAAGGCTTCGCGTTGTGCGGAGGGTCGGATTACCACGGCAGGCTCAAACCCGATATCGCCCTCGGCACGGGCAGGGGCGGCCTGCGTGTGCCCTGGAGCCTGTTGGAACAGCTCAAACGGCAACGCCGGGAGCATGGCTTGCCTGTATAATTTAATATACTGAATAATAAATTAAACGCTTGGTGTGCATGCGCTCAACATGCCAGGGGAAGTTATGGCAGAAAACGACAATGATCACATAGCAATTAGCGAGATCAGGAAACCCGGCGATATTCTCGATCCGCTCATCCGCGCGGCAAAAAATTTGGATGCAGGCAGCGGAAAAAAGGGGGGAGTTTCCGAGCTGGCGCGGCGTCTGCAAATGCCACGCTCGAATGTATATCCGATTCTGCGCCGGGAAAACAAGGAAAATGCCGATATCCTGCTTTCGACGGTTTTGAAAATGGCTGAAGCGCTCGGGTATACAATATGGTTTTCCGAGCCGGAGAAATGATCTCTATGCAATGAGGTCTACAGTTCCTCCCTCCCATTGTCTCCGTTCAGCCTCTGCCGCTCCATGAAGAACCTCTGCCGCCTTGGCCGCTTCCTGGAGCGCCGCTGTCCATGCAGAATTGTGCAACGCTGCCTGCTTTTTCAGAAATTCAATAAAGGCATCGGCCTCTGCTTCTGAAGAAAATATGTCGAGCACGACTGTAAATAATAGGCCAGTGTAGCAGGCCTCGTAATAAAGCGTTTGCTTGGCGTCTTTTATGGGCTGGACGAAGTATGACATCGTGTTCACCCCCTTTGGCTACCAATACTCCCGCATGGCGGTTTTGTCAAAACACGCTCAAAAAAATATTGAAAAGGCGTATCCGGTGAGGTATATGTATCAGTACATGTGTGCCGGCCGGAGGTGCTATGAAAACATGCAGTTGTTCCGGAAACGACAACGACATTATCAAATGGGAAGCGCCGGAAAGCAGCTACGGGCGCAGATCCGGGCATAAGTTTATGTATATCTGCACCGTATGCGGGCATACCGCCTGGCCGGATACCGGACACGCGGATGCGGAAGACCGGGCTTCTTCTCCCAGCGACGACAATACGGCGTTATAATATACGATACAGGATGTTGGCGCGGGCAGCTTTCAAGACGTGCGAGATGCGCCAAATCCCCTGGAGTGATCCGGGGGGTTTTTCATTTGTGGGAAAACCGTCACAGTTTTTCCTGGTCGGAGCGGCCCGATTTGAACGGGCGACCCCCTGCTCCCAAAGCAGGTGCGCTACCGGGCTGCGCCACGCTCCGATTGTGTCTGCTGAGATAGAGCAAAGCCGGATGCCTGGCAAGAAAAAAAGTGCCGAAGGCATTTATGGCGCAGGACTTAATGATGGTAAGGAGTCCCGCGCAAGATGGCTTCCGCGCGATACACCTGCTCAAGCAGCACGACGCGCGCCAGCTCATGGGGCAGGGTCATGGGGCCGAGGCTCAGCACAAGACGGGCTCGTGAACGCACCACTCCGGCGAGGCCGAAAGGGCCGCCCAGCACAAAGCAGGGCGTGCGGGCAGCGCCTATTTCCTCGAGCAAGGCGGCGAACATCCGCGACGACATGCTTTTGCCGCCTTCGTCAAGGCAGATGAGGTAATCGTCCGCCCGCACGGCTTGCAGCAGGCGCTGTCCTTCCAGGCGCACCCGTTCGGGCTCCGGCAGGCCGGCATCCGCATCCTTGACCACATGCTCCTGTATGTGCCGCCAATGCTTCAGCCGCTCAAGATAGTGCGCTGCCGCCGCTTTCCAGTGCGGGCCGCGCAATGCGCCTACTGCGATAATCCGGAGTTTTCCACGTGCCATGCGGGCTCCCGTGCATACGTTGACTGTTCCAAAAAGTATGCGTCTGGTGTACATGTGGAGAGCGGCGACAGCAAGCCGTGGGAAGGAAGATGGCGAAAATAAGCTCCCTTGAGGAAATGGCCCGCCATATGCGCGCGGGCGGCATAGGCGTGTACCCCACGGAAACCTTCATGGCTCTCGGTTGCCGCGCAGGGAGCGAAAGCGCCGTCGCCGGACTGTATGAGGCCAAGCGGCGCCCGCACCGCCTTCCGCTTCCGCTTATCGCGGCGGACAGGATGCAGGTGGAAGGCGTGGCATGCATACCCCCGGAGGCGGAAAAGCTCATGGCTCTCTTTTGGCCTGGGCCGTTAAGCATTCTCTTGCCAAGCTCCGCGCGGGCGCCTGCTGCGCTGAGCGGCGGCACAGGCCAGTTGGCCGTACGCATTTCGTCCCATTCCGGGGCGCGAGATCTGGCGCTTGCCGTCGGCGAGCCGCTTGTGGCCAGCAGCGCGAACATCAGCGGCTTTCCACCCGCCAGGGACGCCAAAAGCGTGGATCCCGTCCTGCTTGAGCGCGTGCCTGTCGTGTGGGATGCGCCGCCGAGGCCCGCCGGACGCCTGCCGTCCACCCTGGTGCGGCTGCTCGGCGGCGGCAGGATACAGGTTCTCCGCCGGGGCGCTGTCGCAATACGCGCCCTGGAACAGGCGGGTTTTGCCGTAGAGTGCGATCTACCCTGACGTTGTGAGCATGAGTTTTTGGAGTGCGCGCAGCACGGAGTCCATACCGATCGCTTCCATGCATTCCGGTTTTTCGCAGCCAAGGCGGAGCATATCGTCCGTGCACGGCGCGCACGGCAGGGGCGAACACAGGCGCAACGCTCCCGGCGGCCCCCAGCGGCGCGCGTCGCTCGGCCCGAAAAGCGCGGCGCTGGGTACGCCCAGCCAGGCGGCCAGATGCAGCGGACCGCTGTCATTGCCGAACACGCAACGCATGTTCGCCAGCACCTCCGCAAGTTCCGCCAAGTCCTGCGGATGGCGTTCCGGCACGTCCGGCAGGCGCATGTCCCGTTCTTCTTCCGCCGGGCCGAGTATCTGCACGGGCTGATGACCGCCGCGCGTCAAAGCGTGCGCTATTTCAGCAAAGCGCTCCAGGGGCCAGTTTTTCGCCCGGTGTCCGCTACCGGGAAAGATGCCCACGAAGCGGCTCATTTGTCCCTGCCATTCCCCGAAACATTCCCGGAAGCGCGCCAGGCATTCCTCCATACCGGAAACCGCCAGTCTCAGGGCTTCCAGGCGGGCCAGCAGGCTTTGGGAAACAGGCGCTGCCTCTTCGGGCAGGGCCGCAAGGCAGTGTGCTCCTTTCGGGATATGATCGGGAAGCCTGCGCAAGCAGAAGCGGAACAGGGCCGCACCCTCCGCCGCTGGCGGCAGGCTTGCGCCGTGGAAGGCGTCTTCCGCTGCGAGCAGCTCGCCGGGACAGGGCAGGTAGCCCAGGGGACGCACGAAAAAATGGTGGGAGGGGCGGACCAGCGCGTAGCGCGGCACATCGGCAAAGGTTCCGGCGAGCGCCAGCAAAGCAGGCCAGGCGCAGAGCAGGTCGCCCAGCGCGCCATGATGCAGAACGAGAAGCTTGTCAGGCCGTGCGGCTTTACGTAGACTCACACAATATCATCCTGGGGAGACGTTCTGTGCATAATACGCTTTCCTGCCCCCATTGCGGGGGAACGGTGCGAGAATATCGCAATCCCGCCCTGGCTGTCGATGTCGTCATCCATGATCCGGAACTGGGTGTGGCGCTGATTGAACGCGCCAACACTCCCCGTGGTTTCGCGTTGCCGGGGGGCTTCGTGGATGTCGGAGAGAGTGTGGAAAACGCCGCTGTGCGCGAAATGCGCGAGGAAACCGGGCTGGATGTGGAACTCACCGGCCTTCTGGGCGTGTATTCGCGCCCGGACCGCGACCCGCGCGGGCATACCGTTGCCGTGGTTTTTACCGGGCGCGCCAAAGATACGGCTGCCCTTCAGGCCGGAGACGACGCCAGGCGCGCGGCTTTTTATCCCCTGGCCGCTCTGCCGGAAGGCTTAGTGTTTGACCATGCCGAGATTCTGCATGATTTCATGCAGGCTCAGGCCGGTCTGCGGCCCTTGGCGCCAGTGTGGAACGCAGGATAGGGGAAGATGCGTGGGGTATAAGAATCTGGGCGCCTGTGTGGCGGATCTGGAGCGCACGGGGCAACTGTTGCGGATAGACGCGGAACTGGACCCTTTTTTGGAACTCGCTGCGGTGCAGCGGCGGGCATTCCGTGCGAAATCCCCGGCCTTGCTTTTCACGCGGGTCAAGGGCACGCGCTTTCCGATGCTGGCGAACCTGTTCGGCACGCGCGAGCGCCTGCGCTTCATATTTCGGGACAGTTTGCGCGCATTGGAGGATCTTTTCCGGCTGAAGGCCGATCCGGCGGAATTGCGGCATTTCTGGCGTTATGGCGGCGTGCCGCGCCTTTTGTGGAATGCAAGGCCGCGCTTTGTCGCGGACGGTCCGGCGCTTGCCGGCGCTTGCCGACTGGGCGAACTGCCGCAGCTTGTAGGCTGGCCGAAAGACGGCGGCGCGTTTGTGACCCTGCCGCTGGTCTACACGGAAGCGCCGGAAGCGCCGGGCTGGATGCGCTCGAACCTCGGCATGTACCGGGTGCAAATAAGCGGCGGCGCATATGAAAAAGATACCGAGGCCGGCCTGCATTACCAGATCCACCGGGGCATAGGCGCGCATCACGCCCAGGCCTTGCAGCGCGGGGAAGCGCTGCGGGTGCGGGTTTTCGTGGGCGGGCCGCCTTCTTTGACGGTCGCCGCTATCATGCCGCTGCCGGAAGGCCTTGCCGAGGTGGTGTTCGCCGGCATGCTGGGCGGACATCGCATCCCTCTGATCCGGCGCAGGGGAGAACTGCCGGTGGCGGCGGAGGCGGATTTCTGCATCAACGGAGTGATAAGCCCCTTTTTGAAACCGGAAGGCCCTTTCGGGGATCATCTGGGCTATTACAGTCTGGCGCACGATTTTCCGGTGCTGCGGGTGGAGAGCGTCCACCACAGGCCGGACGCCATTTGGCCGTTTACGAGCGTGGGCAGGCCACCGCAGGAAGATACGGTTTTTGGGGAGTTCATCCACGAACTTACGGCCCCGCTGGTGCCGCAAACCTTTGCCGGAGTGCGTGAAGTGCATGCCGTGGACTGCGCGGGCGTGCATCCCCTGCTGCTGGGCATCGGCAGCGAGCGTTATGTGCCCTATGCCGAGGAACGCAGGCCGCAGGAGCTGCTTACATGCGCGCTGGCCGCGCTGGGCACGGGCCAGACCGCACTGGCCAAATATGTGCTCATGGCGGCGCATGAGGACGCGGCGGGATTGCGGACGCGCGATGTTCCGGAATTTTTCCGGCACATGCTGGAACGTACGGACTTTACGCGCGATTTGCATTTTTTGACCCGCTCCGCAACAGATACCCTGGACTATACCGGCATGGCACTGCACGAAGGTTCCAAGCTCATCTGGCTGGCCGCCGGGCCGCGCAGGCGCTCCCTGAGCGCTGCCGCGCCCGCCGGACTGGCGCTGCCGGAAGGGTTTGCCCTTCCCCGGATATTCGCCCCCGGCATTCTGCTGTTGGCCGGACCACCCCACAGGGAGAAGAGAGGAGAGGCGGACCCGCGCATGGAAGCTTTGGCGCTGCACCTGGACAGTGTTCCCGGCCTTGGGGATGCGCTTCAGGATCTGCCCCTGCTGGTTGTGGCGGATGACGTCGCCTTTTGCGCGATGAATTGGGAGAATTTTTTGTGGGTCGTGTTCACACGTTCCGATCCGGCCACGGACATCTACGGAGTGGGATCGCAGACACGCTGCAAGCACTGGGGATGCCGGGGCCCCTTGATTATTGACGCGCGTTTCAAGGCCCATCAGGCGCCGCCGCTGGAAGAAGACCCGGATGTGGAACGCCGGGTGGATGCGCTGGGCGCGCCGGGCGGCCCATTACACGGGTATCTTTGAGAGGGACAGATGAATTTTGCCATGCTCCAACTGAACCTTGTCACCGGGGATATTTGCGGCAACGCGGCGCGCATTGCCAAGGCCGCGCGTGCGGCGGCAGCTTCCGGCGCGGATGTGTGCATTACTCCCGATCATGCTCTCTGCGGAGTCGGGCCGCAGCACATGCTGACGGTGGACGGCTTTGTCGAAGCCTGCCAGAACGCCCTGCACGCCTTGGCCGAAGAACTGGCGGACGGGCCGCCGGTTCTTGCAGGCTCGCCCATTGCCGCTTTGCAGCCGGATGACGAGCGGATTCGTAGCGCCGCCGTGCTGCTCAAAGGCGGCAAGCTCGTCGTGGCCGCGAACATGGCGCTCGATCTCAATGTTCAGGCCGATGTTGCGCCCGCAGCGGATCAGGGGCTGTGCTGCGGCATGGTGACGCTGCTCGGCTGGCGGCTGGGGGTTCTCTTGTACGATGAACGCCGGGGGGATGTGCTTTTTGGACAGCTTCAGAGGGTAAATGCGCATAATCCACTGAAAGCGCTGGCCATAAAAGATATGGACGCCCTGGTGCATCTTGGGGCGACCCCCTTTACCGTGGGGATGCACGAGCCGCGCGCGCAGCGTCTTTCCTACCTGGCCTCCCGCCATCACCTGCATCTTTTCTCAAGCAACCTGGTGGGCGGCAACGGCAGCGACGTCTACCACGGCCAGAGCCTGGGCTTTGGTCCGACGGGCGCGCTTCTCGGCCGGGGTCGTATGTTCGAGGAAGACTGCGTACTGATTAACGCTTCGACGGGTGAAGGTCCGCACCATCCGGAATGCGCCTCACGGGAGGAACAGCTTTGGGGAGCCCTGTGCCTCGGGCTGCGGGATTATGTCCGTAAATCCGGCTTTGAAGGCGTGCTGCTGGGGCTCTCCGGCGGGCTGGATTCCGCCGTGGTGGCGGCTATTGCCGTTGACGCCCTGGGCAGGGACAATGTGCTCGGCCTGCTTTTGCCTTCGCCCTGGACGAGCGGGGACTCCACGCGCTATGCCTTCGAGCTTGCCGACAATCTGGGCATCGAACGGATGGAGCTGCCAATTGCGCCGCTCATGCAGGCATATGCCGATACTCTGGCCCCGGTTCTGGCCCTGCCTCCGAAATCGGCGCGTACAGGCTGGGATGCTACCGAGGAGAACATCCAATCGCGCATCAGGGGCAACCTGCTCATGGCTCTCGCCAATAAATACGGCTTGCTGCTTTTGAATACCAGCAACAAGTCCGAGGCCGCTGTGGGGTACAGCACTCTGTATGGCGATGCGGCAGGCGCATTGGCGGTCATCGGCGATGTTGCTAAAAGCGGGGTATACAAGCTGGCCCGCTGGTACAACGATCGCCGGGGAAGCGCCGGCATTCCGGAGGGCGTCATCAAGCGAGCGCCGAGCGCGGAACTGCGTCCGGGGCAGCTTGATACGGACTCTCTGCCGCCGTACGGCGTGCTGGATCCCCTGCTTGCCCGGATCACGGGCGAGGATGCCCTGCCGGGATTTCCGGCGGATGACGGCGAACAGCCGGATCCGGCTCTGTTTGGCGAGGTGTACGGAAAAATGCGCGCGGCGGAGTTCAAACGCCGCCAATGCCCGCCCGCATTGCGCGTTTCGCGCCGGGCCTTCGGCCGGGACTGGCGCTTGCCGTTGGTCAGCCGCTACAGCGTGCCGGGGAAATAGTAAAGAAGCGGACTGCGAAAAACCTATGCCTTCTTCCCGTTCCCCAGCAGGCGCTCGTTGCCCGCCGGGCTGTGCGAGCGTTGCTGCACGATGCGCGCCCCCGGCTCCACGTCGTGGGTCAGCCAGACATTGCCGCCTATGACCGCCCCCTTGCCCACGGTAATGCGTCCAAGGATGGTGGCCCCGGCATACACGGTGACATTGTCCTCCAGGATGGGATGGCGGGGTACGCCCTTGACGGGGTTCCCCTGTTCATCCTTGGGGAATGAAAGCGCGCCGAGCGTCACGCCCTGGTACAGGCGGCAGCAGCGGCCGATGACGCTGGTTTCGCCGATAACCACGCCCGTGCCGTGATCGATGAAAAATTCCTCCCCAATCCGCGCGCCTGGATGAATGTCAATGCCGGTGCGTGAATGCGCCATCTCGGTGATGATGCGCGGAATAAGCGGCACATCCAGGGCGAGCAGGCTATGGGCGATACGTTGATGGATCATCGCGTGCATTGAGGGATAGCAGAAAATGGTTTCTCCGGGGCTTTTGGCGGCCGGATCGCCTTCGTAGGCGGCCTGGGCGTCCGAGGCAAGCAGGCGGCGCAGTTCCGGCAGGCGCTCCAGAAAAGCCAGGGCTTTTTGTCCCGCAGCATCCGCGCATTCCTGGCAGCGCCGGGCTTCGCCGTCGCAGGCGAAGCAGCCGCCGCAGCGGATTTGTTCGGCCAGCATGGGGCGGATGGTCTCAAGGTTTACCGCCAGATGGTGGTGCAGGGTCTCAAGACGCAGGGACGGCGGCCCGAAAAAGCCGGGAAAAAGCGCGGCCCGCAGCCTGTCCATGAGTTCTTGCAATACGTCCAGCGACGGCATGGAAGCCTGTTGCGCCGTGCGATGCCAAACGGTTTCCAGCGATTCTTCCGCGCACAGGCTGTTGACGATCTGCTCCAGCGCGGCATGGTCGGCTTTGGGCGGTACGGGGGGCTGTTTCATGGTATTTTTCCTTCTATGCGTTCACGGACAAGTTCGCCCATCGTGCGGGTTCCCACCAGGGTCTTGCCCGCTTCCATGATGTCGCCGGTGCGGTAGCCGTCCCGCAAGCAGGCGCGCACCGCGCTTTCCAGGGCATCGGCCTCCCGTTCCAGGCCGAAGGCCAGGCGCAGCATCATGGTTGCTGAAAGAATGGCGGCCAGCGGGTTGGCCTTGTCCTGGCCCGCGATATCCGGCGCGGAACCGTGGATGGGTTCGAACAGGCCCGGGGCTTGCGCGCCGAGGGAGGCGGAAGGCAGCATGCCGAGCGAACCCGTGATGACCGCGGCTTCGTCGGAGAGGATGTCGCCGAACAGGTTGCCGGTGACGAGCACGTCGAACTGGGCCGGGTTGCGCACCAGTTGCATGGCCGCGTTGTCCACGTACATGTGGGTGAGTGCCACGTCCTGGAAGTCCTGATGGACTTCGCTTACCACATCCCGCCACAGGCGCGAAACCTCAAGCACGTTGGCCTTGTCGCAGGAGCAGAGTTTTTTGCGGCGCAGGCGCGCCGCTTCAAAAGCCAGCTTGACGATGCGGCGGATTTCCTGCTCGCGGTAGATCATGGTGTTCACGCCCACCCGTTCGCCGTCGCGCGTTTCTATGCCGCGCGGCTGCCCGAAATACACGCAGCCCGTCAGTTCGCGCACCACCAGGATGTCCAGCCCGGCCCGGGCGATGTCCGGCCGGAGCAGGCAGGCCCCGGCCAGTTCGGGGAAGAGGAGGGCCGGGCGCAGGTTGGCGAACAGTTCCAGTTCCTTGCGAATGCCGAGCAGACCCGCTTCAGGGCGGCTTGTGTTATCAAGGTGATCCCACTTCGGGCCGCCCACGGCGCCGAGGAAGATCGCGTCCGACTTCTTGCATGCTTCGATGGTTTCGGCGGGAAGGGGCTGGCCCTTGGCGTCTATGGCCGCGCCTCCGATCAGGGCGCTTTCGTAAGAAAAGGCATGGCCGAAACGCCGGGCCACGGCGTCAAGCGCCTGTACGGCTTCCCGGGTGATTTCAGGCCCGATGCCGTCGCCGGGGAGGAGGCAGATTGTTTTGTGCATGGTGTTCCTTCAGAGAAATAATTATTGGGCCAACCTTTCCCGTACATACGGCGCCAGGCCGCCCTGTTGCACGATTTCCTGCATGGAGGGCGGCAAGGGCGGACAGCGGACAGCGGCCCCGGTGCTCAGGTTGGTGATGAGGCCTTGCTCGGCGTCAACTTCCAGCGTGTCGCCGTCGTTGAGCTTGCTGATTGCATCGCCTACTTCCAGCAGCATCAGGCCCATGTTGAAGGCGTTGCGGTAGAAGATGCGGGCGAAGCTGTGCGCGATGACAAGCCCCATGCCCGCGCCG
>Ga0082212_10005636_pt1 | contig 17013 bp, 14 predicted proteins | sample TergutNt197P3_FD_71548 | JGI IMG/M metagenome (GOLD analysis project Ga0082212, IMG submission 71548) | Neocapritermes taracua P3 segment gut microbial communities from Petit-Saut dam, French Guiana - Nt197 P3 | ecosystem: Host-associated > Arthropoda: Insects > Digestive system > Gut ... | reverse complement strand
AAAATGAGCGTACATCACTAACCCTTCAAGCGGAACCACGCATAAACATCGAGGAGGTCCTCACCCACTTCGGCGACGAAGAACTACACGACGACTTTCGTCCCGCCGAATTCTTGGGGGACTTCGGTACCCGGAGAAACCGGCTGACCGACGAAGACGATTGTTTCGCGGCATTCCTTCCCGAAACCGCCGAAATGGATCCCGATGACGATGAAGAGGATGACGACTTCGGCATCGAACGAGGAACGGATAAGGTTCCAACGGTGTCCATCTCGGTTTGCCAAGACGACTCCGAAGAAGATGCCGAACAGATTCTAAACCTCACCGCCGAACCGGAAAAATGGAACAGCGATCCTGTTCGGTTGTATCTTTCCCAAATGGCGGACATTCCGCTCTTGACCAAGGAGGAAGAGGTCATCTATTCCAAGCGGATTGAAAAGTGGCGGCGTGCGTTTCGCCGATCCGTTCTTGGTTCTCCCTTCGGTTTGCATAATGCGTTCCAAACGCTCACCAAAGTTTTCCACGGTCAACTTGCTTTTGAGCGGACAATCAGCGAAAAACTATCCAAAACGCAGGTTCTCCATCGCATCCCTCAGTGTTTGCAAACGCTCGGTCCGATGCTCAATTCAACATCAGCGGATTTCAATCTTTTGGTGCGGAAAAGCACCAAGAAAAAATTGAAGCCGCAGATTCGGCAGCGGTTCAAACGGCGGCACCATCGGGCATTGATCCTTGTGGAAGAGATGAACTTGCGCAACCGCCGGGTGCATGCATTGATGAAGCAACTCGAAACGATGTCCGCCCGAATGGACGAGATTATCCATCTCCTGAAAGACCGCAGTGTCAAAATGCTGCCGGATCGGAGAGCGTTACTCAAAAAGGAATTGCGCCGTCTCGTCCGAACGGCACAGGAAAGTCCCAAGGCGTTGCGGCTTCGTTGCGAGCGGATGAAACGTTATCTCCGTGAATACGAAAATGCAAAAGGAGAAATGTGCCGAAGCAATTTGCGGTTGGTGATTTCCGTAGCAAAAAAATACCGCAACCGCGGCATCGGATTCCTCGATTTGATTCAGGAAGGGAACACCGGTCTTATGCGTGCTGTCGATAAATTTGAGTATCGGCGCGGATTCAAATTTTCGACGTATGCGATTTGGTGGATTCGGCAAGCACTCACGAGAGCGATTGCGGAGCAGTCCCGAACGATTCGGATACCGGTGCACATGATTGATGCGCTTTCAAAAATCCGCAACACGACCAGGGACATCTATCAAGAGACAGGTCGGCATCCGAGTATGCACGAAATCGCCTCGGCAACGGATATGTCGATTGAAGAAATCCGGCGGACGATGCTGATGGGAGCCAATCCGATTAGTTTGGAGCATCCGATTGGCGAAGCGGAAGACGGCTGCTTCGGCGAATTGGTGGCGGATACCAATACGGAGCGGCCGGAACGTTCGGCATCGAACGATCTGCTGAAAAAAGAAATCGGCGACCTGCTTAAAGTGTTGACGTATCGTGAGCGGGAGATCATCAAGTTGCGGTACGGTTTGGAAAATGGTTATTCCTACACACTGGAAGAGGTAGGACGGATTTTTCAAGTCTCGCGGGAGCGTGTCCGCCAGATTGAGCAGAAGGCGGTGGAAAAGTTGCAACAGCCTGGCCGCTGTCGGCATCTCGCAGGTTTCCTACACTCGACAGAGGAATAGATTTTGTTGTCCAACGTTTACGTTTTCACCTTGCAGTTCATACAACATTTATGTAAACTACGGACATGAAAAAGTTCGTTTGCACAGCGGTTTTCCTTGTGGGGGTTTTCGGCGGTTTGGATGAAACCTTTGCCGACAAATTTCACCTCCAGGACGGACGTGTCCTCGAAGGCAGCATGGCTCTTCTTTCACGAGTTGATGAGGGAGCCAATGTACAGGATTTTATTGTCCGGCCCATCACCGTCATTGACGACGGACTTCGATTTGTCTATCTTAAAAATTTCCAAATTCGGCAACCCATTCAAGAACCCGCTCAACACCTCGTAACATTTCGAACGGGTCAGCGAACCAACTACGACGGCAAAATCTATCACATTCCCGGCACTTACTCCAATGGGACTCCTTTTGACAAAGACGGCCGCCGCCTGTTACGCGTCCGGCATTCCGGCGGTGTTGAACTGGTCGAACAAGCCGTCGTTGAACTCAATCCGTACTATATCAGTGTGACCAGTCTGCGGGAAAACAACAAACCGGCGGTCTGGAATATGCGGATTGCAACCAATGCGAGAACTCGTGAAGAAATGACACCGATTTTGATGAATCTGATTGATCCGCAGAATATCGAAGACCGGTTCAGACTCGTTCAGTTTTATTATGGCGGAGGGTTGTTCGACCAAGCCGATGAGGAACTCGAATCCATCGCGCAGGATTGGAAAGATTCCGAGGAACACAAGCAACGGATACGTTCGATGTCCTTAACCATTCGCCAGGACCTGTACCAACAGCGGCGTGATGAACTTGAATTCCGTTGGGAAAGCGGACAATACCATCTTGTCCGAAGGTATATTGAGGAGTTAGAACAAGACCCTCGACTGCCGGAACGGCTACTTGAACCTGTCCGGCAAATGGTGCGGCGGTACGAAGAGACCGAACAACAGTGCCAAGATATTACGGAAGCCCTTAAGGAACTGTACGAAGCACTGCCGGAAACGGACAAAAATGAAAAGATACCGCCGATCATTGCGGAAATCGAAAAGGAATTGAACTTTTCGACCTTGCGGCGTTTGACTTCGTTCCAACTCTACGCCAGCGACCCGCAACTTTCCGCCGCCGCAAAGTTAGCAATTGCCGTTACCGGTTGGTACGCCGGTGCCGAAGCCGACAATACCCGGCTTGCTATTGCCCTCACGCTTCCCGAAACGGAAAAATTGATTGCCGACTACCTCCGTAGCGGACCCGATTTTCTGTTGCGGCAACGGATTTTGGAACAACTTAATAATCTGGAAACGTCCCGCCCCGACCTCGTTGCCGGTATTTTGGCAACGATGAAGCCTCCACTTTCGGATTTACCTGCCGAAGCCCCGGAATTTCCCGGTTACTACCGTTTTACAATTCCGAATCCGCTCGTTGCCGCCGGTTCGCAAAGGATGCCGGAAATCCGGTACGCCGTACAACTTCCGCCGGACTATAATCCGTATCAACGCTATCCGATGGTCGTGTCCCTGCACGGGGTCTATCAAACGCCCGACATGCAAATTGATTGGTGGGCAGGAAACTGGAAAAACGGCATGCGGATGGGACACGCCGCCCGGCATGGCTACATCGTCATTGCCCCGGAGTGGAATCCGCCGGAAGTGGGACTGGCAGATTACGACTTTTCCTTTTTTTCTCATGCGGCTGTACTGTGTGCCGTCAAAGATGCGTTTCGGCGTTTCAGTGTCAATACGGATAAGGTGTTCATCTCGGGACACGATGCCGGCGGCACGGCAGCCTGGGACATTGCCCTCGCCCATCCCGATCTGTGGGCAGGAGCGATTCCGTTCAATGCTGTTGCGTCGAAATACATTAACACGTATGAATCGGCAATTCGGTATGTGCCGCTCTATCTCGTTTGGGGAGAATACGAGGGAGCCGGTCTCGGCACAAACCGAAAGTGGATTGTCAATGCACCGGTCTTGAATCGGTATTTGACGCAGCCCAACCCCGGCGATGTTACGGTGGTGCGGTATATCGGTCGGGGATTGGAAGGTTTTTCCGAGGAAATCCTACACGTACTCGAATGGATGAAACTCCGGCAGCGGAATATCGTGCCGTTTGATTTCAAGGTTGAAACAATGCGTCCGTGGGATTCCTTTTTCTGGTGGGTAGAAATGCCGAATTTGCCGAACGATGTGCCGGGAAATATGGCTGATCCCGTCGATTTTCCGGCGAGACGGATGGATGCCCGACCGGCAACGGTAGAGTCGAAATTGTATCGGGGAACGAATACCGTTTCGGTAACAACGAAACCGAAAGTGGCGAACACGATCGTTTCGCTCACGCCGGACATGATCGACTTTAATACACGGGTTTCGGTCAAAGTGAACGACAAAAATTATCATCCGCCGAATGGAATCGTTGAACCGAACATTGAGACGATGCTGGAAGATGTCCGAACCCGGTGCGACCGGTTGCATCCGTTTTGGGCAATGCTTGACGGGCGGTAAACCCGTCATTTCACGTTTGTTTATGATAGAATCATCTCGTTCACGCTCATCAAACGCCGCCAGCCTGACTACCTCTTTTGCGCCTTCGATCTGCCGGGGAAAACCTTCCGCTCCGCAATAACGGCGATTTTTGAGTCTGTACAATCGACTCTAAATAGGATAGAATGGACAATGTTATGCTATTTGAGCAAGATACAAGAAAGGAAATTGCAGACCAGTTCTCCGCCGAATCGGAAATCGTTTTTTCGTGCGGCGATGCGCTGGATATTTTGCGGTCATGTCCCTCTAATTTTGCGACGTTGATTATTACTTCGCCGCCCTATAACCTCGGCAAAGAATACGAAACGCAGACAAATCTCGAAAAATATCTTAACATACTCGAACCGATTCTCGAACAACTTGTCCGTGTTTTGGCTCCTCATGGTTCACTCTGTTGGCAGGTTGGGAATTGTGTTGACAACAAAGAAGTTTTTCCACTCGACGTTTACTTCTATCCGCTCTTCAAAAAATTGGGACTCAAACTCCGTAATCGCATCATTTGGACATTTGAACACGGCTTGCATTGTTCCGTCCGTTTTTCCGGTCGATATGAGACTTTGCTTTGGTTTACAAAGGGCGACCAATATGTTTTCAATCTCGATTCGGTGCGGATTCCTTCGAAGTATCCCGGTAAAACCCACTTCAAACCGGGACCAAAATATGGGCTTCCGTCGGGTAATCCTTTGGGGAAAAACCCGAGCGATGTTTGGAAATTATTGTTGCACGAATGGGAAACAGGATTGTGGGCTATTCCCAATGTTAAGGCGAATCATCCAGAGAAGACGCTTCATCCTTGCCAATTTCCTATTGAACTTGTCGAACGTTGCATTTTGGCTTTGACAAATCCGAATGATTGGGTGCTTGACCCTTTTAGCGGAGTAGGTTCAGCAATGCTTGCGGCGGTAAAATTGGATCGTCGGGCAATGGGATGTGAACGTGAGCCAAAATATATCGAGGAGGCAAAAAAACGGATGGGACTGCTTTTTTCTGGAGAATTGCCTTACCGACCACTGGGTAAACCAATTCACCAACCGACGGGACGTGAAAAAGTATCGAAAATTCCAAGAACATGGTTAGAGGAGGTTGTACAATGAGAATCGCTGGCGAATACTCCTTCAACGGCGGGAAAGAAGCCGTTCAAAAAAATTATCCTAAATTGTTTTCAGAGATTCGCAAAATTATCGAATTGGTTGATGCACATGCATGTAAAACAAAGGAAAGCGAAGAAAAAACGATGTCGGGAAAATTGCTTTTCTCGCCAAGGGAATTGAATGACAATTTTAAGAAACTTTTCACTGACAAGGCGTGGGAGTCCGTTCGTGTAGCATGTAACTATCCTACGGAATACTATGTCAGGGGTTATCAGCCAAAGCCTTTGCGAAAAGGTGCATTTCGTGAAATGGATTTTGTTAAACAAAAACTCGGTGTCGAAGTACAGTTCGGAAAGTATTCCTTCATGGTGTACAATGTCGCTGCCAAAATGACGATATTCAAGAATCTCGGTTACATTGATGTCGGGATTGAAATCGTTCCGGTAAAAGCCCTTGCTGACGAAATGAGTAGCGGTGTGAGTTATTTTGAGCAGTTTGTTTGGGATTTGGAACAGCGGGGAACATCGAACATTGACGTGCCTGTTCTCATACTCGGTATAGATGTTTGATTTTGAGGAAACGTTACCATGCCTACCCCCCCAACGACATTCATTCTCGATGCTTACGGACTGTTATACCAACTGTTCCATGCGTTACCGCCGATGAGCAGTCCGATGGGCGAACCTGTCGGTGCCGTCTATGGATTCACCAAAGACCTGTTCACGCTCATCGAACGGCATCAGCCCGACTACCTCTTTTGCGCCTTCGATCTGCCGGAAAAAACCTTTCGCTCCGAACTCTACGTCGAATACAAGGCAAATCGAAGTGCGATGCCCGACGATCTGCGACCGCAAATCGCCTGTGTCCACGAAATCCTCGACGGTTTTGGTATCACGCCGCTCTCGCAACCCGGTTTTGAAGCCGATGATGTGATGGCAACTGTCGCCCGACTGACCACCGAACAAAACGGCAACTGCGTCATCGTTACCAATGATAAAGATTGTCGGCAACTCATAGGCGACAACGTTTCTATTTTCAATCTTCGTAAGGGCGTTTTTTACAAGGCAGAGGAATTGCTTGCCGATTGGGGCGTCCGTCCCGATCAGGTAATTGACTTTCAATCGCTTGTCGGCGACTCGACCGATAACATTCCCGGTGTGGCAAAGGTCGGACAGAAAACGGCAACGGAACTGTTGCAGCAGTTCGGCACACTCGAAGGCATTTATGAAAATATCGAAAAAATTACTGGCAAGAAAAAAGAGTACCTCCTTGCTGGTAAAGAGGCGGCATTTTTGAGTCGGCAACTCGTTACGTTGAAAAGCGATATGTCGATTCAAGTGGATTGGCAGCCGTACAGCAGATTCGATGCGGAAAAGTTGCGAGTTCTATTTCAACGGTTTGGGTTCAGATCGCTGTTGGGAAAATTAGACGATAAGAGCGAGGGACGCAAGTCCCCCGGTTTAGAGCGTGTTGCAGATGATTCACCGACAGGCTTACGCCTGCCGCTCATGCGCTCCATCAAAAATCCCATGTACCACCTCGTCGACACCCCCGAAAAGTTTGCCGAATTTTTTGCTCAACTCCAACAACAGACACTCTTTTCGTTCGATACGGAAACCGCCCCGATGGAACTCCGATTCGATGCCACGTCACCCCGATACACCAAAATCGTCGGCATGTCCTTTGCATGGAACGACCATGAAGCATGGTATCTCCCCTTCCGTGCGCCGCTCGGTTCGCAGACATTGCCAATGCAGAAAACGCTCGAACAACTGCGTTCCATTTTGGAAGACCCGGAGATTAAAAAAATCGGACAGAATCTCAAATACGACATTGTCGTTCTGAAAAATGCCAGTGTATATCTGCAAGGAATTGCCTTCGACACGATGCTTGCCGACTATCTTCTGCGAAATGGAATGACACACAATCTTGATGATATGGCAGAACATTATTTGCATCACAGAACGATCAAAATTGAAGAGTTATTGGGAACAGGCAAAAAACAAAAACGAATGGACGAAATTTTCACCGACACGGTTGCCGAATATGCTGGTGAGGATGCCCTTATCGCTTGGCATCTTTATCACATTCTCAAAGAACAGATAGAACGAGAGGCATAAGTTTGGAAAAATACTTCGTTAATTTCTATCCCGTAATCGGGGAGCGGCAGATACTGACTATGTGTCGGTGTCCAGAGCGATTTAATGCGCTCTAGAACTAGGCTTTCGCTCGAAAATGTCATGCCGCTTACGTCATTCCTGCGCAGGCAGGAATCCAGACAGAAGACTTTCATATCAACTCTCTGGATTCCCGCTTTCGCGGGAATGACGGTCTATTACTTTTCGGCGAAAGCCCTATCCTCCAACCTTCCCGTTGAGAGTTGCGAAATAATCATCCAAAGTTTCTGCTCGGCGAATCAACCGAACGTTGCCGTCTTCCTGCAACAACAATTCGGCGCAACGCAATTTACCATTGTATTGGAATCCCATCGAATGTCCGTGCGCTCCTGCATCATGAATTGCCAATAGATCGCCGATGTTGATTTCCGGCAAATCCCGGTTCACGGCAAATTTATCGCAGTTTTCGCAGAGGGAACCGACAACATCGACCGTTTCCACCGGCGGAGATTTTTCCTTGCCCAGTACCGTGATATGATGGTACGCCCCATACATTCCCGGTCGCATGAGATTTGCCATACAGGCATCGACACCAATGTAACGTTTGTAAGTGTTTTTCTCGTGAATGACTCTCGTGATGAGCGTTCCTGACTCCGCCGCAATGAAGCGACCGGACTCCGTGAAAATCTTGAGCGGTCCATTTTTTAGCGATACAGCCGCCTTGTCGTATTCTTCTTGAATATCCGAGCCAAGGCGGCAGATGTCAAGCGGCACTTGATCCGGTCGGTAGGCAATTCCAAATCCGCCGCCGATATTGACAAATTCGATCTGAATTCCCAGTTTCCGTTCAATTTCCAGGACGAGTTCGAATCCTGTTTTTGCCGTGTAACGAAAGAATTCGCCTTGTAACATATTGGAAGCGACCATCGTGTGCAGTCCAAAACGTTTGACTCCGCGCCGCTTGGCAATTTCGTATGCCTCAAACATTTGATTCGTGGTTAAACCATATTTTGCCTCGACGGGATTGCCGATGACGCTTTCCACGTCCCGCAGTTGTCCCGGATTCCACCGGAACGAGAGCAATTCAGGTAATGAGCCGCGACATTGCTCCAAAAAGTCTATGTGTGTGATGTCGTCGAGATTGAGGATTGCCCCTAGTTCACCCGCCTTGACGAATTCCGCTGATGGTGTGTTGTTCGAGGTGAACATGATGTTTTCCCCCGTCATACCAACTCGTTCGCAGAGAATGAGTTCCGGCAGACTGGAGCAGTCGCCGCCAAAATTTTCTGATTGCAAGATTTTCAAAATCGCCGGATTCGGATTCGCTTTGACGGCAAAATACTCTTTGAATCCGGCGTTCCATGCAAAGGCATCATTGAATTGCCGGGCAACACGCCGCAACGTCCGTTCATCGTAAAGATAGAACGGAGTCGGATACTGTTCGGTCAGTTTTTCGACGAAATCGCGACTAAAGGGAAGGGTTTTCACAAAAATTTGAATTGTCTTTTTTTTGCAAGGAACGCGGATATTCTGTTTCCCGCATTCAGTATTTTGACTCTTAAAAACAGCGGGCGGCACGGGAGTCGAACCTGCACCACGTCCTTGGAGGACAAGAGTTTAGTGTCATCTTCAAAATCGGGTGTCCTTAAAAGCATCATTATTGCTGATACTCCCGAAAATGAGCAACTGTCCGACGTTGTTTCTGGGTGGTCACCGCTCCCCCCGAACATTCGCGTGACTATTGTACTTTTCGTCCTGCAACATGTCCAGTAGCCCCGTCAGTAACGCGAGTTCGATAGCGAATACCGAACCAATGAATTGGATACGAGCGTTATACTGAAAACGGCGTGAAAATGGTCATTTTTGTTATTCCGGCGAAAGTCGGAAACCAGACGCGAGACGTTTCCTTCTGGATTCCTGTCTATGCCGGAATGACGGGAAAGAAACGTCCAATTTGTCCCCATTTTCAGTATAACGGCGATGACGTACCCTTATCTCTCCTTGTTTCGTAGTGTATAATGGTTCATGGAGGAAAAAACATGAACAATTCATTCCCGATTCGCTCGGAAATCCCATCGCAAACAGTGATGACCTCGGAACAGTCATTTTTTGCCGTGTTCTGTATCGAAGCGTTAGCGGACGAACTGGGAACAACGGGGGACAATGTTTATCGGATGCTTACCGAAAACAGCAGTATTTTGGACGATTATCTTGTGCCTTGTTATGACTCGCTTCACACACAGGGTAAAGACTTTATTGTTCGTGAACTGAAAGAACTGATGCAACAACGAGGTGTTTGGGGAGGTGTTTTGCAATGATTCTCTATCATGGTTCTTACAAGGCTATCGAAAAACCGGACTTGTCATTTTCACGGCTTCAGACAGACTTTGGCAAAGGGTTTTATCTCACGCCTTTGAAAACGCAGGCAGCAAATTGGGCGAGACGATTTGTCCGTGAGCGGGGTGGAGCCGTTTTGTCTGCGTATGAGTTTTTGCCCCATGCCGACGATGCACTGTCGCCTGATGTAAAAATCCTTAAATTTGATGCCTATCATTTGGAATGGTTGCGTTTTATCACATCTTGCCGACAGGGACAACCTATTGATACAGAGTGGGATTTGGTCATCGGCGGCGTTGCCAACGACAAGGTCTTTGACACGCTCCAATTGTTTCTTGACAAATTGATCGGAGCGGAAGAAGCGATTGGACGGCTTCGGTACGACAAACCGAATATCCAGTATTGTTTCAAAAAACAGTCTCTGATTGACAGGTATTTGCACTTTGTCGATTCAGAGACCCTTGACGCAGAGGTGATAAAATGATTGCCAACCGTACACTTATTGGACATAAATGTGATCATGTCATCAAGGCTTACGCCGAACTGACCGGTGTTTCGCTCCGGGAAGCATTTGACGTGTTTTACAAGTCGAATTTATATTTAGAAATCATCGGTGGTATTTCCGATATGCACTGCCGAAGCGATGGTTATCTTGCCGAGGAATTATTACTCGAATTGAATCATGCAAAATACAACGCAGCCACCTCTTAATTCGATATTTTGTTCGCACTTTGGGAAATCATTGCGTTCGACGATAAAGCCGTCCTTGGAGGCATTGAACTCGGCAACGTAGTCTATCTCTGACAGCCAACGTGTGAACGAACTGACATCCTGCCCTTCAAAAAGTCCGGCGGACTCTATTTTCACCGCAAACATGGTATAATTCCCGTGTCATTTTCGGTTCTCCCAACCTCAAAGAAATCATGAACGGATACGAACGAGTTGTAGCAACCCTGGAAAGGCGGCAAACGGACGTGTTGGCATTTATGCCGATCACGATGATGTTCGCCGCAGACCTCATTGGCGTTCCCTTCGGTCGCTATGTTACCGATTACAAAGTGCTGGTCGAAGGTCAGTTGGAAACAGCCCGGCAATTTGACATCGACCACGTTTCCTGTATCAGCGATCCGGCGAGAGAAGCGGCGGACTGCGGTGCGGCAGTTCTCTTTTTCGATGATCAACCTCCCACTGTTGACGAATCCAATGCGCTGTTGCACGATAAATCCCGGCTGAAAACCCTTTCGATTCCCGATCCCCACAAACCCGGCGGACGGGTCAATGATCGAGTCCAAGCCATCAAACTTTTTGCCCAAAAGGTCAAGGGCGAGTACTTCATTGAAGGCTGGGTCGAAGGTCCCTGCGCCGAAGCCGCCGATCTTCGCGGGATCAACTCCCTAATGACGGACTTCATGGACGATCCCGAGTTCGTCCGTGGATTATTCGACTTTAACGTTCGGATGTCAACGGTCTTTGCCAAGGCGCAAATCGAGGCGGGTTGTGACATCGTCGGGATCGGTGATGCGGCGGCTTCGCTGGTGGGTCCGAAGATTTATCGGGACTTTGTATTTCCCTATGAAAAACAACTGGTCGATAATATCCACGCTCTTGGTGGCAGAGTTCGGTTGCATATCTGCGGCAACATTTCCAAAAGCCTCAAAGATATTGCTCCGCTTGGTGTTGATATGATTGACCTCGACTCGATGGTTCCCGTCGAGAAAGCCAGAGCCGAAATGGGAGAAGCCCAAGTTCTCGCTGGCAACATTGATCCGGTGAAGTGTTTACGCAACGGCACGCCGGAAAGTATCACCGAGGCTGTTGCCGCCTGTCGCCGTGCTGCCGGGACGAATTATATCGTGGGAGCCGGTTGCGAAGTGCCGCGAGACACCCCCAAAGAAAACCTTATTGCCATGAAGAACTATGCGAGAGGAGTGTAGGTCATTACTTCAATCGGAAAACTGTCATGATTCGTGAACATCTTCCCCAAATTGCCTTTTTGGTCGAAACGTCTCGCGGTTACCCGTGTTACACAAATTGAAACATGCAGTTCTACTGGATTTCCCTCTTGCCTTTTTCGGGCAAAGTCGGTAACGTTTCCCCATGGTATTTCCTGTTCCTTAATCTATATGGACAAGCGAATCGTCAACCGTTTCTTCCTTGTATCTCTATTCTGCCTCGGATTGCTTGCCGCTTGCTTGGTAATAGGCTTTTTCACACCCTCTTCCTCTGCCGAACTGCCGGAACAGATAACATTGCGGCACTTGACTACCTTTGCTCATGATAAAAATTCGTTCACGCAGGGATTGCTCTGGGACGATGGTTTTCTCTACGAAAGTGCAGGACAATACGGACAATCATCGCTTCGGCAAGTCGATCCGAAGACCGGCAACGTTGTGTTGCGAAATAATTTACCCCGTCAGTTTTTTGCCGAAGGATTGGCTCTGATCAGCGATTCGCTCTACCAACTCACATGGCAGGAAAATGTTTGTTTTGTCTATGACAAAAAAACGTTCCAATTAAAGGGACAATTCCAATATCATGGAGAAGGTTGGGGACTTACCTACAACGGCAAACATTTGATTTTGAGCGATGGTACAAATGTACTGCGATTCTATGATCCCAAGACGTTCAAAATACAGCGCAGGGTCGAAGTGATGGACAGAAAAAAAACAAAATCACAACCTGTCGGCAATTTGAATGAATTGGAATGGGTTCGTGGTGAAATTTGGGCAAACGTTTGGCAAACAACCCGCATCGTTCGCATCAATCCTCAAAATGGCAATGTGATTGGCTGGATCGAAATGGCACCCTTTGTTCCTGATGAACACCGTAATGATACCCAAAACTGTGTGTTGAACGGCATCGCCTTTGATCCGGCAACCAATCACGTCTATATCACCGGCAAGTGTTGGAATGTCTTGTATCAATTCCAACTTGAAATTCCTGAAAAGGAACTTTAAGGACCACCTTCATCACATCTTGCATTCCCGAGGGAGGGGTGAGTTGAGGACAATGCGAATCTTGTGGAAAAAAAAGTGCGAAACTGCCCGGAAGCATGTGTAATTGGACAGCAGGAACGTCGACCATTTTATAGAAACGAATGTCGTTTTGTTCATCGTAATCGGTGTCGGGAATCAAACCATCAAGAGGGGTAACATTGATAATTTCCGAACCGGACAGCAGTATTTGAATGTCGACGTACCGCCAGTGGGCTTCATAACGTCCTTCGTGCGGCGGTCGTGTTTTGTACGATGACACTTGTGCAAAAATATCGGGTTCCCGAATCCAGCATTTCCCACCCGGAACATCTGAATTGAACCGAGGGATATAGGGTTCCAAATCCTTCCAAATGTCCGAGGGTACGTACTGCGGCAAATGAAAAATCGCGTCAAAAATCATGTTCAGCGTATGTCAAAAGTGTTTCTGTGTGACTTCTCACGCCATCTCGGATGCCCGTTGAGCGAGGGAGACATTCATGATTTCGGCAAAGCCGGAAATACGAAAAACATTATGAATATCCTCGGAGGTATTCGTGATGGAAAAACAATTCTTGCCAATGGTCTTAAAACATATAAGGCAAATTCGCAAAAAGGCTGAAGAAACATACACAACGTCTGCAAGATCAAAAGTAAGTTGGACGTTTCCGCGACTGTCCTTAAAATTGGACACCCGTTGCAGTAGGTCACGCTCGATTTCCGAACAAACCGTCCAATCAAGCCGACCCGAAAACAAACAGTGTAACGTGTTATCGTTTTCCGAAAAGTTCATGATCTCTCCTGTATCCATACTCGACTCTAAGGCTTTCGTTTGAAAGTAATATACCGTCATTCCCGCGTAAGCGGGAATGACAAAACGGGCACAAAATTTTTCGGCGAAAACCTGAGGAGCATTATACCAGATGTATGCAATCAATGCAACACCTTTTTGGCGGGAAATCAAAAAATTGGAGGATCGGCGATCCGTGCTGAAAATGCCGTTATTTCGTCGTCCTCCGCCGAGCAAACCGGGAGTACACGGAAACGGTTCGTCATGACGCAATCAAAATCAAATTCGAGGGTACCGGGTTCAGTGGTTGTTTCGGCGGACACGTCCACCCAATCGCTTTGGAGCCCAGCATTTTTCCAGTACTGTAAGGTATAATCCCCGGGGTTCTTTATGGAAACACTCACTTTGTCAATAGGGAACACATCATTCAAGTAGAACAGCGTCCACCCGTCGTGAGGTTGCGCAATCGCCGTCGCTGCGGATATATTGCCGTCCTTAATCAACAGTTTGTATCCCGACTTGGGGGCGATGGGTGGTGTAGTGTCGTCTCTGTGTTCAATAAAGCCCGTCGCAATGAGATGGGCTCCCTCTTTTTTCACGATTTTGATATTATGAGGACCCATCGGCAATGAAGTTTCACTGTACAGCGTTTGTGTCCCCAAATCGGCGGTATTGTAACCGTCGATTTCACGTACCAATTTTCCGTCAAGCCAAACCTCAAAGATGCCTTGATCGGGACATTGAGGACCGCGAAATTCGATTCCCGTGCCGATAAATGTGTATTGTACCCAAGCCCCGTTTTTGACCGTGGACTTGCCTCCAGTGTCATTGATGAAATCGTTCCCAGTGGGGTCTACGCAGGCACTTTTTCCGTCGAAAGTTCTGGTGCTACTATACGTGATGGTTCCGTTGTCCGCTTTGATAATCTTGGGGTAACCAGTATCTGATGGCGTTGGTACCGGATCGCCGTAACTATAGGGACTTTCCAATCGGTAGTCGGACAGTTCCCAAGTTACAGGGTCTTTATCGGATCGGACATAGCCCACAATGCATCCCACGTCGTGAGGATGCACCTTAAAACCCGAACGACCTGTCCCAGACTTGTAGCCGTTGCCCAGCATGTTGATATTGTACACGGCGCAGTTAAAGTTACCGCCATTATTGTTGTAGTAGAGTATTGCATCTTCCTCGTTCATATAAAAGTCGCAGTTGCGTACCACGACGTTTTCGTTCCGTCCCTCGAAGTCGAAGCCCACCCCGTCCGTTTCCATAAATTTTGTATATGCAAACGTACAGTTTTCGACCATGACATTTCGTGCACCGTGGCAGACCCCGCCTGCGGCTCCAACCTCAACGAACAGTTCCCCCGCGCCGTAGGTCGTGCAATTTCTCACGACGGCGTTTTCAATAAAATGGATGCACCAACCCCAAGACCCTCCGATGGTGTGATTATTTTCAAGCGTAACGTTTTTCACGTTACACGTCAGCGCATCCATATTTGCCGTGCCGTTAAAGAAAAGGGTTTTGGCATTATTGGCTGCGCAGTTTTTTATCGTAATGTCCGCGACGTAGTAGCCATCGTTCCAAGGGACACATTCCCCTGAAATATGTACAGCGGACGAGAAACTGTATTCCCACCACCTGCCTGTTGGTTTTCGCATGCCATTGTACATGTTACTGCCGTCGATATTGTGAAAAAAACAATTCTCTATCCACAGAAATTGATTGCCATTCGTTGAATAATGAAAATCAATTCCGTGATCGGCTCTGCCGATTTCAAGATTGGTGATTTTCCAGCCAGATGCTTCGAAAATTTGAATACAACATGTGAGTCTTGCCCCATCACGCACGATGGCGGGACGTTTGCCCTTTCCGTACGAGGAAATTTCAATCGGGTTTTCCGCCGTGCCGAAACTTTTTTTTGCGCCGTGTTCATTGACAACCAACGGTTCATTCCAAACGTCGCCGCTCTTCAGAAGTAATTTATTGCCAGCAACGAACTGCACCGACCCCGCGCGTGCCAGCGTTTTCCATGGTGTATCAGGTGATCGTCCGTCATTATCGTCATTGCCCGTCGAACTGCTGACGTAGAATTCGAGGTGAGGTGTCGGTACGATATTCGACGGGGCTGTTTGTTCCTTTCCGTTTAGAAACCGCTGGCATTTCTCCTCGGCAACGATCCGCCCAGGGAAGTTCCCACAAAACAAGACAAAGATGAACAACCACAACAATGTTGACTTCATAGCACCATCATTGTAAATCGCCTCGGAAGTTTGTAACAGGCACATCGGTACATCACTCCACGTTGGGGCGGATGGCTTCAAAATACCGGCGGATCACTTGCCGCTGCCCTAGCGGAATCGGCTCGGAATCGAGAACCACCTCCGATATTTTTTGGTACTGTTGATATTGTTCTCGATACTGCACGAGACTTTTTGCCTCCGTCATTTCCCGCGTTTCGATTGTTTCCGTGAGGGAGTCCCCTTCCTCGGTCAACGTCCCGGTCAGGGTCTCTTGTTGCCGCTGTCCTTGCAAATCGGTCTCCTTTCCCTCATTGGGATTGCCAGCCGCACCACTCCCCCAGGTTTGGCTGGCTTGGTCTGTCTTGTCGATTCCTTTACCACCACTCATGTTGCCTGGTCCGTTTTCCGCTTTCATCATTCCCAGTGCCATCTGTTGCTTGGCAAGGTCTTTGCCAATGTTCTGACGAATACCATGCTTTTCCACTTCGTTCGCCAGCGCATCGGCTGCCGATTGATACTGCTCGCCATCGTTGTTTTCGAGAGCGTCGGACATTTTTTGAGCGGCATCGTGCATCGGTTTTTGACTTCGCTTTTCGGCATTGTCCGCGATGGTTTGCATCTGTTCTGCCATGGCTTTGCGTTCTGGCTGCGTCAGCGACTCCATCGTTTCGGCATCCATTTTTTTCAGTTCCAATGCCGCCTCATGGAAATCCCCCTTTTCGAGAGATTTGCCAATCGGCGTTGTTTGATCGGCAAGTTCCAATGTTTTCGCAAGTTCTTGTATCGACTCCTCCATCGTTTCCAGTTGCAGGGCATCAATCGCCGACTGGATGGCATCCTCCATTTCAGAGAGCGTCGCCAGCGATTCTTTAGCGTTCAACGTATTCATTTCGAATTTGTCCCACAGCATTTCCATCTGTTCGGCAAGTTTTAGTAGCGAGGTTTCACCGGTATATTTTTGGACAAGTTCTTCGGTTTGATTGACAATTTCTTCCAATAATTCCGTATCTTCCATTTGCAGAAGTTGGACAACCAATTCGGTACTCTCCGCGGACGGAAAAAAGTTGCCGTGAAGAATGGCAAGATCAACGGCAAGAACAGCGGCGACAAGCCAGAACATTTTCGGCAACCGGATCGGATAAACGGCACTCGGCTGGATACTCGACAGATGTTCGGCAGTATCGTCAATTTGGAGTTGCTCCATCGTCGTTCGGTTGTTTAGCCGGAGCAGA